>ERZ1024483.279-NODE-279-length-15180-cov-11.177719_pt1 | contig 15180 bp, 14 predicted proteins | sample MGYA00520799_ERZ1024483 | MGnify/ENA primary metagenome ERZ1024483 (study PRJEB33242, sample SAMEA3444315) | Homo sapiens | biome: Host associated; feature: Gastrointestinal tract; material: Stool | place: Uganda | collected 2011-01-01 ...
GTGTTATACTATCATTAGCAATCATAAATAGTGAGTGCTAAGTACAAGGAGGTGCTTATTTATGAATATCGAACAAATGTCTGAGCGTTTGCAGAAAATTTTAATGGATGCCATTAATTTGGCTAAATCCAACCAACATCCTAGTGTGGATACGGTGGATATGTTAGAGACGATTTTTAAGGATGATGTATTGGATGGCTTGTTTGAGCGTATTGGCTTGGATAAAGCGCGTGCTTTACAGATGGTTCAACAAGAATCGAATCGTGTCGCAAAGAGCTCTACAAGTAATATAAATTTATCAAATGAAGTCCAAAAATCGTTTGAGGATGCGCAAAACTGGGCGAGTCAACATGATGAGACTTATTTATCCGTTGCGAGTGTATTTTTAGCATTATTATTTAATCGTTCTTATATTTCAAAAGAATTGGTAAGAACTTTTAATTTAAATAAGGATGCTTGTTACAAGGCTGAATTAGAGCGTCGTAATGGAAAGAAATTTGATACGCCAAATTCTGAAGAGAATGTAGAAGCTTTAAAGAAATATGGTCGTGATCTAGTACAAGATGTGCGTAATGGTAAGATTGATCCAATCATTGGTCGTGACGATGAGATTCGTCGTGTGATGCAGATTTTATCACGTAAGACAAAAAACAACCCCGTCTTGATTGGTGAGCCAGGTGTTGGTAAAACAGCTGTTGTTGAAGGTATTGCTTGGCGTATTATGAAGGGCGATGTACCTGAGTCTTTGAAAGAGAAAAGATTGATTGAATTGGATATGGGATCTTTGATTGCGGGTGCTAAGTATCGTGGTGAATTTGAGGAACGTTTAAAATCCATTTTGGATGAAGTCAAAAAATCGGACGGACAGATCATCTTGTTTATTGATGAAATTCATAACTTGGTTGGTGCAGGTAAAACAGAGGGCAGCATGGATGCAGCTAATTTATTAAAGCCAATGTTAGCTCGTGGTGAACTACATTGTATTGGTGCAACAACATTTAATGAATATCGTAAGTATATTGAAAAGGATGCAGCTTTAGAGCGTCGTTTCCAAAAAGTACAGGTTGCTCAACCAAGTGTTGAAGATACAATTAGTATTTTGCGTGGATTAAAAGATCGTTTTGAAAGCTATCATGGTGTGCGTATTTTGGATGAAGCATTAATTGCAGCAGCCACAATGTCTGATCGTTATATCACTGATCGTTTCTTGCCAGATAAAGCGATTGATTTGGTGGATGAGGCTTGTGCTACATTGAAGGTTGAAATGGAAAGTATGCCTCAAGAATTGGATGAATTGCAGCGTAAGATCTTGCAGCTTCAAATTGAAAAGACTTCGCTTCAAAAAGAAGAAGATAAAAGAGCGGTTGAACGTCGAGAAGAAATTGAAAGTGAATTAGCTTCTTTACAATCAAAACGTGATGAGATGCATTCTAAGTGGGAAGATGAAAAGCGTGGTTTAGCTAATGAAAAAGAAGATAAACAACGTTTGGAGAAGGCTCGTTTAGATTTGGAACAAGCTCGTAATGAAGCTCGTTATGAAGATGCGGCTAAACTTCAATATGGAACGATTCCAGAATTAGAGGCGCGTATTCAAAAAGAGCAGACGAACCAAAAAGAAGATGCTTTGATTCAAGAAACGGTAAACGAGGAATTGATTGCGAAAATAGTTTCAAGATGGACGGGTGTTGAAGTAACGCGTTTGGTTGCGAGTGAAAGAGAAAAATTATTGAATTTGAAATCAGAACTTGAAAAACGTGTAGTTGGTCAAGATGAAGCTCTAGAACTTGTCACAGATGCGATCTTACGTTCAAAAGCACAGATTCAAGATGAGAATCGTCCAATTGGATCTTTCATGTTCTTAGGTCCTACAGGTGTTGGTAAAACTGAAGTTGCCAAAGCTTTGGCAGAACAGCTATTTGATGATGAAAGACACATTGTCCGTATTGATATGAGTGAATATATGGAAAAACATAGTGTGGCACGATTGATTGGTGCACCTCCAGGATATGTTGGATATGATGAAGGTGGTCAATTGACAGAGGCTGTTCGTCGTAATCCATATAGTATTGTCTTATTTGATGAAATTGAAAAGGCACATCCAGATGTATTCAATGTATTGCTTCAAATCTTGGATGATGGTCGTATTACCGATTCAAAAGGTGTGACTGTTGATTTTAAGAATACAATTATTATCTTAACATCAAACTTAGGCAGTCAATATGCCTTTGAATCTGGGGATATCCATGAAAAATATATGGAAGAAGTAAAGCGTCACTTTAAACCAGAATTTATTAATCGTATCGATGAAATTATTGTGTTTAACGCATTAGATGATTCTGCATTTATTAAGATTGCCCATAAATTTGTTGGTTTACTACAAAAACGATTGGCAGATCGTGACATTACATTAAATGTAAGTGATGCCGTATATAATCAGATTGCCAAGATGGGTGTAGATCCTGTGTATGGTGCTCGTCCTATGAAGCGTTATATCCAAAGAAATCTTGAAACACAGATTGCCAAGGAAATGATCAAGACTGGCGCTATGCAAGGGGATGTAATCAATGTAGATTGCCAAAATGGCGAGTATACATTTGATATTCAAGGAAGATAGTGAATTATCTTCCTTTCTTTTCTTATTTAGGGGTATAATAGCTTTGGGAAGTGATGTTTATGTCTTTAAAAGAATGGATTCAAGAAAGTAATAATATTGTATTTTTTGGTGGTGCTGGTGTGTCTACAGAAAGTAACATTCCAGATTTTCGTAGTGATAATGGATTGTATAAAAAGAAGTATCCATATCCTGCTGAAATTATGTTGTCACATAGTTTTTATTTAAGTCATCCTAAAGAATTTTTTGATTTTTATTTTAACCAAATGATTTATTTAGATGCCAAACCGAATAAGGCACATCTTGCCCTATCAAAATTGGAGCAGATGGGCAAATTAAAGGCAATTGTTACACAGAATATTGATGGCTTGCATCAACTTGCGGGTTCTAAAAATGTATATGAACTTCATGGAAGTGTATTAAGAAATACATGTACACATTGTCAAACGAAGTATTCTTTAGAAGATATGATGAAATATAGGGATAGCGATGGTATTCCTAGATGTCCAAAATGTGGTGCTATTATTAAGCCGGATGTAGTATTGTATGAAGAAGGTTTGGATGAATATACTTTGTATTCAGCCGTTCATGCGATTGAACAGGCAGATCTTTTAATTGTAGGTGGAACAAGTTTAGTCGTATATCCTGCAGCTGGTTTGATTGATTATTTCCATGGTAAACATTTGGTATTGATAAATAAAGATAGTACGAACATGGATTCAAAGGCAGATTTAGTGATCCATGATTCGATTGGTAAAGTTTTAGATGATTCACTATGTGAAGTTTATGTGAAATAAACACTAAACTTGAAATTTAAACACAAATCAACTAAAATTTTATCATGTCAGAAAAAAACAAGAGATCTTTTATCCGTGATGGAATCTATAACATAAATCGAACAATGCAGCTTGATCCTGCGGCACATTCTAAATGGGAAGTGTTTTGGCTATATCCGCATATCAAAGCGATTGGCCTGCATCGTATTGCCCATTGGTTTTGGGTACACAATCATACATTTATTGCCCGTTGGGTAAGTAATCGAGCTAGACATTGGACGGGGATTGAAATTCATCCTGGTGCTGTGATTGGTCGTGGATTGATGATTGATCATGGTATGGGTGTTGTGATTGGTGAAACGGCAATTATTGGTGATGATTGTCAGCTTTATCATGGCGTTACACTTGGTGGAACAGGAAAGCAACATGTAAAAAGACATCCTACTTTAGAGGATTGTGTATATATTGGTTGTGGTGCCAAATGTTTAGGAAATATCACTTTAAAAAAGGGCTGTCGTGTAGGGGCCAATGCGGTACTTTTAAAAGATGTACCTGAAGGGGCTACAGCCGTAGGTATTCCTGCAAAAATTATAGAGAAGAAATAGGTGGTTATATGTGGAAATATCGTTGTAAATCCCATTTAATAGCGATGAGCGTCGCTTTTGTGGTTGGCCTAGCCTTGAGTGCAGTTGTATTTTCAAGTGGAGTGGATTTAAATTCAGATATGTTTTCAAATGCTTTAAGTCAAGCTCCAGGAGTAAATACGCAAGCATTGAATCAGGTTTTGGCTTATCTACAAAATAATATGTGGATTTTATATATTGGAGATGCCCTATTGATTTCGGGAATTATAAATATTATTTATATTGGTCAATATGTAACAGCTCGTTTTAATATCAGTCCGTGGATCATAATGTGTTTAATATTCTTCTTACCAGAATATATGATTTATATTGGAACTCTACTTGTGATTCCAGCTTTCATTGTGTGTATTTATGGAATGTTGTCTTTGCGTTCGAGTATTTCTAAAGAGCGTAGAGAATTTAATTTTTCAAGTGATGATGAATTGGTTCGTATGTATAAGATCCATCATAATTTAGATGAGTCTTATAAAGAACTTGCGAAAACATGTCGCAAAAATGTTCGTAAATTAAATGGAATCTATGCCTTAGGTATTGTTGCCTTATTGGTGATTTTAATTTTGATCAATAATATGTTGCTTCTTGCGGTATTGTTGATGTTCTATTTATTTGCGTTTAACCTTGTTTTAAGATATCGCGCGGTTTCACTTCTACCAATCACTAGATTATTATATGAAGATTGCAACCCAGAAGCTTGTGCAAGTGCTATTATTTACTATTGTACAAATTCAAAAGGACATACACGATTAAAACAACATATATTACTTGCGCAATGCTTGATCTATTTAAATGATCCAGAATTAGCTCAAGATGTATTGATCTCTTATCCTAGAAAGGATGCTGCAAGTTCTTTACAATATTGGTCGTTGATGTCTTATATTGATTATATGTTAAAAGATGAAGATGGATTATCACGTTGTAAAGAAGAAGCACAAAGTATTCGTCTACATTATGGACGTGCGGGTGTCATGATTCAAAGTGAAGAAATGGCAGCTATTGAAAATAAGATCCATTTAATGGATGGAGATTTAAATACATGTAAAAAATATTACCTACAAGGACTTCAAAGGGCAACTTTTCCATTTCAACAAGTGGATTCATGTTACTACATCGCTTTAATTTCCTTTGTGGAAGAAGATTATAAATTAGCTCGTTTGTATTTTGAAAAGGTTCTTGAGATTGGTAATCGCATGTATTTTGTAGAGAAAGCTAAAAATTATTTGACTAAAATTGATAAGATCTATCCTGAACCAGCCAATGATGAAGTAGAATCGTTGTAGTAAATGAAAAATAGATTTCACAAAAGCCTGTGATATGGCCAAACATAAATGTGAACACAAAGCTCAATCCGATGTTGATGAAAAACAGGATTGAGTTTTTATTTAGATTTACAGGAATATAGAAAAACCATTCTATAATAAATGAAGCGACAAATAGGATGGATAGCCATACGTGTAGATCTTTTAAAAGCGTAATATCCTTATAAGGAATTGAACATGAAAGAATCATGCCTATACAAATTAGAGCATGATTTTTTTTGTTGTATTTCACATCATATTTTTTCCAGATTTTCTTTGAATAATAGTAAAAGCCAAAGGCCGAACTTAGTGCCCATAAAAATAAATAGATAGGATGATGTAATTGATTTCCAATATAAGTTTGATTATCGTAAAATACATCGATCCAGAAAAAAGGAAGAATGTTGAGTATGGTTTGGATTAAATAAACGTGAATATAAGTTAAAGATTTCATCATTGTTTCATTTTAGACAAAAAAGTGCGAAAAATCAAAAAAATAATGAAAGTTTTCTAGAAAAACCTGTTTTAAAAACGTTTAAGAATATGGAGGTGATGAAATGAGTGAATGGATAGAACAAGATAAAAAGGATGAAAACCACTTGTATGTTCATTTAAAAGATCCAAGTTTATTAGATCTATCCATCTTTGATCGCATGTCGAATGATGATTTTTGTCTTCCTTGTATGCTCACAAATGAAAAAAGTGCATCCATTGTCTATGCGACAGAAGGCTATATTCCTTTACATGATTTTTTGAGTCAATATGTGTTTGAAAATGAAGAAGGATATATTTTCTTGCATCAACTTTTTGAACAAGCTATCGCATCCAATCGAAATAAACCCGTTCTATTTGATCCGGATTATGTATTTGTGTCTGGATTTGGTGATCGTTTTGCGTTTGTGGTTGTACCCATACAAATATCGAATTGGATGTTTCAAAAAGATATGTCTGAAAAATGGGTCGAGTATATCGCAAAGACAATGCAGACGACAACCGCATTTGAAATTCCTGGCTTTTTATTGAAATTTTTAAAAAGTGCAGAGTTTAGTTTGCCCAATCTTGTCTTAGGACTTGATAATATTCGAACATTGTACTACCCAAAGAAATTTTCCTTATTCAAACATAAGCGTATGCAGACATTTAAAGTCAAAGAACCTATACAAGCTTTTCATAGAGATCAAGTTGTTGAATCTGTTTCGGAAGATAAAACACAGCTTTTACAAGTCCAAGTTCATTTTTCAGCTTGTTTACTCATTGATCATGATACATACGCATTGTCGAATGAAATTAATTTAGTGGGAAGAGCTATGATTTGCGATGTTAGACTTCAAGATGCAAGTGTTTCTTTAAAACATGCCAAGATCATTTGTGAAAATGACAGGTATTATATTCAAGATTTAAAGAGTACGAACAAAACGTATTTAAATGGAAAAGAAGTCAAACGAAAGATGCGTTTAAAAAATGGAATGAAAGTACGATTTGGTGATGTTGAATGTGAATTTAAAGAATAATCGATATCAGATCTTAGATTCTTACAATTCAAATGTATATCGAATTCAAGATGAACTAAGTGCATGTATTTATATCTTAAAAATGTGTCAAAACTATGAAACAAAGCGATATAAACATCAATTTAGAACCGAAATCGATGTGCTTTCAAAATTGAATTCGATCCTTGCGCCTAGTTTAGTAACGTGTTTTGAAGATGAGATGGGACAATATTTTGTCGAAACCTATATTCCGGGAATCAATGCCAAACAATTTATGAAGCAATACAAAGGCATAATTAAAAGGTATCGCTTGTTGTGGGATGTGTTGATTGTTTTACAAGCTTTGCATGAGATTGGCTATCTCTATATTGATTTGAAATTAGAGAATATTATCTATTATCAAAATCGTTTTTATTTAATTGATTTTAATGCGTGTATCGAGAATCATTCGCGAGTGGCAATCATGGCCTCTAAATCCAATTGTGCACCCGAATTAATGAATCTCAATGAAAAAGATATTCGTTGTGATATCTATGCGCTGGGATCTTTAGTACATGAACTCTTTGGATTCTGGATGTTGCCCATTGTGTATATATGTCATCAAAAACAAGAAAAAAGAATATCGTGTTTATCTACGTTTAAGACAATGATTCTTTTACATCTACTCATTCATATTTTGGTTGTACTTTCTATATGTATTCTGTCTGTCTTCTTAATTTTAAAAAGTACAAGTCCAAAGAATGTGTTTGATGCCTATTACAATCATCATAATATTGCCTTATTTGAAAAGGCATATCTAGAATCTGAAAAGAAAGATCGTTTATATATATGGATTTTAAATGACTGGATCTTAGATGATGTATACCAAAATGAACAAGCATCCGTATTTTTGATGAAGGAGGCGATTTCTACGAGTGATGCGACTTTGATCCAATATGTATATGATCATGTGTCTTTAAAAAAGGATTCTGAATTGGAAGCTTTTGTGATGATGTATTTAAAACCGAATGCCAATCGCGTGAATCGTTGTATGACTTTGGCAAAAGAAAACAACATGTTATTAAAGGATAAGCTGGATATATATAATCAGTGTCTACAAATCGCAATTCATGAAGAGTTTAAGATTTCATTGATATCTGTGAATACTTGGTTAGAGAGCGTGGATGAATCACAACTGTTGAAATATACAAAAGAATTTGAAGATTTAGGATGTAATTACTTAGAATATTTACTTTTATTACGAAATAAGGAGGGTGTAATCATGGAAGTACCTGTGGTATTTATTGATCATTTAAAAAGTAATCGGTGGAATGAAATCTACGAATTTTGGAGGGGTTTATGATCTGGATGCAAGATGTAGCTTATACAGACTATATATATTGGCAGGAAACAAATTCATTTATCAATGGTGTAGCTTCATCGAGTCAAAATATTGAATTGTTTTTTGATGAAAAAGTAGACCTGGATTCAAGTTTAGTTATTTATGATGGAAAACAAGTGGATTTAAGTCAAGAACATACGTATATTGATGTTCAAAAAGAAGGTGTTACACAACTTGTTTATATATTAAAAGATGTAGATGGTTATGCCTTAGATCAAGGTGAAAAATCCATTCTTTTAGATACAACCATTCCGGATGTGGTAGTTAAGGTAAAAGATCATAATATTATGGATGTTTTGCCTTTAGAAAATAAAGAAACCATTCATGTTGAAATCTTAGAAGAAAATATAGAGAGTATAGAAGTTTATTTAGATGATGAGAAATTGGATTGTGAAGGCAAAGAATTTGATTTAGATGTGACAAATCAAAATCATATATTAAGAATTCTTTGTAGAGATGTTGCGGGTAATGAGGTAGAACGAAAAATTGATATATTGCCAATTGTTTTTCCTGAATGCGAATTAAAGGACACGTTATATACAAAAGAGAATAAGATGGATCTAAAGTTTGATGGAATATGTGAAACACCATTTTACTTGAAGGTATATTGTGATGAAAATTTCTGTTATTCGCTAGATTTAGAAAACGTAGATTCTATAACGGTTGATTTTACTTCAAATGGAACGTATACATTTGTTCTAGAACATAAGGAATATCCTCAAATCAAAAAAGCGTTAGAGGGATCGATTGTATATTCCAATATTCAGCCTATCATCACTTTACAGCCATCAAGTAAAGTTTCAAATGAAGATGTGCTTGTAGGTTTGAATTGGTATGTCCCATATATAAAGAAAGCGTATGTGGATGTGGAACTAGATGGCATCAAAGATCGTCATCCGTTTAATGAAGAGATTTGTTTAAAGGCTGTAGAAAATAAAGATTTATTCTACAAAGTCTTTGCGTATGCCATGGATGCCTTTGGAAATGAAGTTACAGATATGGTTATTGTACGAATTGATCGAAGGGCTCCATCTACAAGTTTGTATCTCAATAATGAACAGGTGTTGGATAAAAAAATAATTAAGAAATTACCTAAGTTTGATTTTTTGATGGATGATAATAGTGCAAATATGCGTGTTGAATATTACATAAATGGGGTCTTGATGGATATGGATCTTGATAAAGTATTCAATCGTATGCTTAAAAATGATGTGTTAAAAGTGAAAACGTACACGACAGATGCATTGTCAAATCTTGAAATAAAAGAATATGAATTTGTGTTTAGTCCAGATAAGAAAGTAGAAATGGTTTCGAAAAGTGAACAGATCTTGCGTAGTGATGAAGTGGCAACATTTGAACGAATATGGAGTGTAAATGAAAAGAATGAATTGGTCTTAGAAAAAAATACAAAAGTACTAACTTCAAAATCGAAACCAAAGATTCATTATGTGCGAAAAAAGAATAAAGTACAAATCTATTCTGAAGATCAAATTGAATCTTGTTTCGTAAACGGAAAGAAGGTTGAGATTTCAAAAGATGTATTGGGACATGATTTTGTAGAAATATCTTTAAGAAAATCAAAAACGACCATTGAAGTCAAAGCTAAAAATGATACGGGTGTTACTACGATAAAAAAATCTGAAGTCAAAAAACAATCCATAAAGAAAACATTTATGTACAAGCTTTGGATATGGATCAAGCGATTTTTTAAATTATGATCAAGCTTTGGATATATACTAAGGATCATTGCGAGTGGTTTGATGTAGATTCTATTCATGAATATGATGGCTTTCGGTTTGAGAAAAGGACAAATGGAATTTGTATTTTTTACAAACAAAATAAAAAAGTATTACGTTTCAATGAATCTTGTATTTTGGATCATACAACTTTCGTTCTTGATGAAAAACAAAGTACACAATGTCATTTTCCAATAGCGAATTCTATTCAAGTGGGAAGAAGCGATTTATGCGATGTTTCGTTGTGTGTAAGTGGAGTATCAAGGCTTCATTTTAAAATTGAAAACGATGTATTGACAGATTTAGAGAGTTTAAATGGTACATATGTGAATTCAAAGCGTGTACATTCAACTCAGTTAAGTATTCAGGATGAAATCGTGATTGCGAATATTCGCATGATTTATTTTAAAAAGTATCTACTTGTGGATATGGTAGATAATCCTTTTGAAAATAAAGATTTAACAATGAAAGAGTTAGTGTTCTATCCATCGAATTTAAATGTTCGATTACCAACTCTACAAAAGTGGGATATACAGATGCCTCAAATCCATCGTGTAGTTTGTAAGCAGAGTCTTTTTAGTGCCATTGGTCCATCGTGTATGATTGCAAGTTCTGGTTTTATTTCTTCGATTCTGATTGGATATCTTCAAAAACAAAGAGTGGAAACACTACTTACAAGTATGATTAGTTCTTTAACAATGGCTGCAACATTTATGATTTATGGTTTATATAATCGAAACTATCAATATAAATTGAGTGTAAAAGAAAATCAGAAAAGTTTAGATATGTACGATATGTATTTAAAACGAATGTATGAAAAAGAAGATTTGATGAAGCATGAGTTTGAAAAGAAAGTGAATGTATATATTCAAAAGTATGTAGATACTTTTAAACATGAAACAAAGGATGTTGTTTATGTGGGGTGTACAAAATCAAAGTGGTGTGATATTTCGTATCGTGAAGTATCTTACGAATATGCATTAAATGATTTGATTCAAAAAAGAGAGCAATTGATCGAATCTTTAAATACCAAAATACTCCAACCTATATTCTTAAAAAAAGGCGAAGTGTGTTGGATCATGGGGAATATTGAGGATAGTTTGGTTTTGTTTGAAAACTATTTGTGGTATTCAAATTCGATGCGTAAGTGGTTGTGGCTTCAAGGCTTTGATGAAATAAGAGATGTTTTATTGAATCCATTTTGTATAGTAAATGAAAAGCCGAATCCAGAAGTGATTGTGGTGACGACGGATGTAAAGTGTTTACCCAAAGCGTATTATTGTTTGATTTATATGGGAAAGAAAGAACCATCCTTCCATTATGACTATTGTATTCAAAATATATGTATTTCCAATATAAATAAGGATCAGAAAAGATATCTTTTAAAATCACAAAATATGGATTTCTATCAACAACTGATTAAGAATGGGCCAATTCGAAAAGAGCGGTATATGATGAAGGTTCCCGTTGGAATGAGTGAATCCAATCAAATCGTGTATATGGATTTTCATACATATGGATCTCACGGATTGGTTGCGGGGATGACGGGTTTTGGCAAAAGTGAATTTATAAGTTTCTTACTAATGATGATGATTTGGCATAATACTCCAAGTCAATTTCAATATATATTAATTGATTTTAAAGGTGGAGCTTTTGGACAGCCATTTTATGAATTTGCGCATTGTGCAGGAATTGTTACAAATCTAGATGCACAATCGATGGAACGTTTTTTTATGAGTATGAATTATGAGCTTGAGAAAAGACAACGCTTATTTTTAGAAGCAAAAGTCTCCGATATCAATGCCTATAATGAAACGCACACGCTTTCACATTTATGGATCTTTGTGGATGAATTTGCGCAATTAAAGGTTCGCTTTCCGCAATTTATGTCACAACTTCAAGAAATTGCACGCATTGGAAGATCGTTAGGGATACATTTAGTTCTAAGTACCCAAAAACCGATTGGAGTGATTGACGATCAAGTTATGTCGAATACAAGCTGGAAGGCATGTTTTCATGTGAATAATGTACAGGATAGTCGGGAGATCCTTCAAAATGAAAAGGCTTTTGCCTTAAAGAATCCAGGAGATATGATTCTACAAGCTAAAAATGAGAGTTTGGAATGTAGAAGTTTTTATCTACAAAAATATGTCGATGAAAGATCATGGTATGAAATCAATGAGCGAAAAGAAGTTATCCAATCCAAACAACATGCGAGTATTCGTGTCGTGGATGCATTAAAAGAAAAAGTCAATGCGTTAAAGGAAGAAAAATCATGGGTATTATTGCCAAAGAAAGTTTCTAAAGATGTTTTTGGAGTTTTAGATCTTCCTTTTATACAAAAGCAGTATGAGCTTGTGTTTGATCATTTACAGCTTGTATATACAAAGAGTATGGATATTGTATATAGCTTAATACATCATTTTAAAGATGAAACCATTTATGTATATGGAACGAATGTATTAAATGACTATGTAGATTTTAACTTTTTTAAGTCCAGGTGTTTTCATCAGATTCAAAGTGGAGTTTGTATTATTTTTGAAGATGAAAATCTTGATTTATCTTTATTGAATGAAAATGTGTATGCGTTTGTCTTTACAGATCATGAAAATTCTCGATTAAAATGGATTCAAAATAAATATGTGTTTGATGTGGATAGTTTGGATGATAAAAGAATATATTTTGACACCTACCAATTGCCTTCGTATCTAAACATGACATGTTATGAAAATGCATATGTAGAATGTATTTATAATCGAGTATTAGAAGATAAGCTTAAAAGAAGAAAGTGTAGATCATTTTCTTATCAAAAAGAACGAAATTGTATTGGCTTTGAAAGTGAAAGCGATCGTCCTGTGTTTATTGATGAGAAAAGAAAGCTTTATATTTTGTATATGCATGAAGAATACAAGGATAGAGTTTATCCGATATGTGAAAATCTTTCGCATCTTAAGATCAGTTCTAAATTAGATTCTAATAGTGATGTATATGTTGTTTGTGTAGATTTTAAATTATTGACAAATGAAGTGTTTCAAAAAGCGTTATACCAGGCGCAAGTAGTATGGATTGGCTATGGATTGAAGGAATATGGATATACACTGAGGCGTAAAATTCCTTATGAAAGCTTTGATTGTGTATTTTTTAAAGATCAAAATGAAGGGATTGGAATTCATGAATGAGATAGGTATATATCTTTCTTTTGATCGAAGAATGATTTTTGTTTCTGAATCGTATCGCGTACAAGATTTTTTTGATGAGTTTTTAGCGTATGAAGTACGATATGTGTTTAATGTTACAGTTATGTGTTTTTTGGATTTAAATAAAACATTTAAAGAAAATCATATTGCGCATTGCGATATGTTGATTTATGGGAGGTAAGTAATGAAAATTTCAGTGGATTATTCAGAAGTATATCAAGCAAGTGTCTATGTAAAAAACAAAGCGGATAGCTATAATGATCTAATTCAAAATTTATATAAGAGAGTAGAGCAGATGCAAAGCATTTGGCAAGGTGTGGATCATTTAGCGTTTCAAAATCAGTTAGAAGAATTTAGACCCAGTCTAAATGAAATGTATCAAGTAATTTTAGAATATAGTAATGTTTTAAAAAAAACAGCTTCGGTTTATGAACAGCTTCAACAAGATCGTGTTCAACAAGCTAAATTATTATTGTAGGAGGAATGATTATGGCACAAATTCAAATATCAAGTGAAGATGTAATGGCATATTCTAAGCAGGTGGATGCGTATGCCAATGAGATAAAAACTGTATTTAATGAAATTGAATCTAAGATGTATTATGTGGAATCGATTTGGCAGTCTCCAGCATCTAAATATTTTATGGAACAGTTTCAAACTTTAAATCCTGCCATGATGTCGTATTTGGAAACATTAACGCGTTTTTCTACATATTTACATCAAACCGCAAATTTATATCAGGAAAACGAACAAAATTTGATGCATCATGAATGAGATACAATTCTATAATGTATTGTCAAATGATTTAAACTCTCTTTTGAATCAAACAAAAAATGCAGTATCGAGTGAAGAGTTTGTCTATGTAAATCAAAAGGTGTCGCGAATTCAATACTTGATTCAGATACAGAAACAGGAAATTTTAAATCGTGAAAGCCGATAGTCTTTCTTGTAAAAACTTAAGTGCCCAATTTCATTCGCTCGCATCAAGAAATATTGTTTTTCAGGATCCTGTATTAAAAGAAAGGCAGAATCGTATCGCAAAAGAAATTATGGATATTTCGAATTACTTATCGAAAAGTGCAAGTTTAATTGAGACTACGGAAAACAAACAATTGTTGTTTCAGCCTGGCAAACATAATTTTACTAAGTATGTAAACTTGAATTTGGTTTCGCAACTTACTAAACAAAGTCGCTATTCTTATGGTTCAATCAAATATACAGCATCTTTAAAGGAATGGAATAAAAACTATACAAGAGATTATTTTCATGTTGGGGCCAATGCGACTATATTAGATGGAGAAATTAAATCGAGTATAAGTGCGAGGTTATGGAAAAATAAAAAATTTGATCCGAGGATTGTATTACAAGGCGAAGCAAATGCGGCATTATTCTCATCAACAGTGAATGCGCGTGTTGGTAATTCTAAAGTATATGCGAGCGCTCGTGCAACTGGACAAGTGGGTGTGGCGTATGCGAATTGTAAGGCTGTATTTTCTAAAAAGGAACAGTCTTTTGAGGCGGGTGTTGGAGTTGCGGCATTAAGAGGAGAAACGCGTTGTGTTTTAAATATTCTTGGCGCAAAAGTAACTTTAACGGCACAAGGAAGTGTTGGAAGTGCTGAGGCAAACTTTTCATATCATTTTTCAAATAGAGAGTGGGAAATCGGATCGAAGCTTGGCTTTATTGCGGGGCTGGGCTTTAAGATCAATGTGAGTTATTAAAGGAGGTTAAATGAAAGACTTATTACCAATTGGAAGTGTAGTGACTTTAAAAGAGGGAACTAAAAAATTAATGATTATTGGGCGTCTTCAACAAAATGTAAGGACAAAGAAAGTGTATGATTATGCAGGATGTCTATGGCCAGAAGGCTATATGGATAAGGATAGTTGTTACGTATTTGATCATGAAGATATTGATTGTCTTTACTATATTGGATTGCAGGATATAGAAGAGTTCAATTTTCGTTTTGAATTAGATAAAATGATGAAAAAAATGAGGGGCTGTAACGGATAAAGAAGTTTCAGCCTAATAAAAAAAGGACCGAATATTC
>ERZ1024483.282-NODE-282-length-15120-cov-8.007368_pt1 | contig 15120 bp, 13 predicted proteins | sample MGYA00520799_ERZ1024483 | MGnify/ENA primary metagenome ERZ1024483 (study PRJEB33242, sample SAMEA3444315) | Homo sapiens | biome: Host associated; feature: Gastrointestinal tract; material: Stool | place: Uganda | collected 2011-01-01 ...
GTTCAGGTAACGATTTATCCAATCCTAACAACTCACGAACGTGATCACGTTGTTCTTGTGTAACCTTTGAACCGGCTCCAAAGTAAGCTGTTACCTCATCACCTGGCATCGCCTTTACGGTACCGAAAATAACGATTGAAATGATGAAAAGGACAGGAATCATCGCTAAAATTCTTTTTAATACATACTTTAGCATAGTTATCGATCCTTTCTATCCACTAAATGCATATAAGAGCAAGTCAATACGGCTTGCCCTTAATTTTATAAACAATCCACGAGTTTTCATGCAGACTATTTAACGTTGCAGCGTTTCTGTCAATGAACATTCGTCCTTTAACATCCACTATTTTAACACATCTTTGTGCAATTTTTAAATTTATTTTACAGTAATTGTATCCATTGATTGAGACCAGTTACGTAATGTTCCTGTTCCAGTCAAGTCAACTTTCTTATTGTAAAGGTTGAACATCATACCTGAGTAAACTGGCATGTATCCTGCATCATCAGCAGCCATCTTCATAGCTTCAGCATAATCAGCTTTTGATTGTTTTTCATCAGAATCAGCACGAGCTTTTGTCAATTGGTCAACCAATGCTTGATCATTAATACGAGAGTAGTTATTTACAGCCATGTTAGCTGGAACATTTGTATATGAATCGTTAGCTGAAGTATCTTGGTTACTTGTAAATGAAGTAGCTAAGAAACACATATTCCATTCACTATCGTGACTAGTATCTTGAATGTTGCTTAATAATGTAGAGAAGTCAACTGTAGTTTGTTTCAAATCAACACCTAAATCTCCCCAAGTTTTCTGAACCATAGGAATTAAAGTTTCAAGTACTGAGTTACCTTCTGAACATAAGAATTTGATTTCTAATTTTTGTCCATCTTTTTCACGGATTCCATCAGCCCCACGAACCCAACCAGCTTCATCTAATACTTGGTTCGCTTTATCCATATCAAATGCATATGTATTTAATCCATCAACTGTTTCTTCGTTACGTACAACGGCACCAAAGCTTTCTGATGCTGGGTTCCAGTATGCAGCTGGTACATATCCACCTTTAACTTTCTTAACTTCGTCACTTGCTTTTTTATCCCATCCGAAGTAAGAATCACAGAATCCTTGACGATCTGTCGCATACATCAATGCTTGACGTACTGCTTTATCAGCTGTAGCTCCATTGTTAGCGTTCATAGCTACGAAACCAACAGCACCACGAGTGTAGTAGTTCATTGTAATATTGTCATCTTGACTAGCTTCACTTACTTTATTTGTTTCAATTACTTCTGGAATTAAATCAACTGTTCCTTTTTTCAATTCAGAAACTTCTGTAGTTACATCAGTTTTCTTGATGATGATTTGATCTACTTGGTATTGTCCCTTTTCAGGTTTGAATTCTTCATTACGAACAAATGAAGCTCCACTTGCTTTATCATAGCTCTTTATTTGGTAAGCACCAGAACCACATGATTCTTCTTGGTTCTTTTCAACAACTTTTACTTTACCTTGTTTGTATTTTGAGTAGTGATCTGCACTAGTGATTCCCATTGCACCAAATGCTGAGACTGCATCGATTTGAGGTGATACTAAGTGGAATACTACAGTGTAATCATCCGGAGTTTCGATACCAGTTAATTCTTTAGCAGCTCCGCTATTGTATTCTTTATATCCTACTAGGTTTTCCAATCCACCACCATTAGGACCAGCATAGTTTGGATCAGCTAATGTTGTGAATGTAAATTTAACATCTTTTGAAGTTACTTCAGTACCATCACTGAATTTGTGTCCTTTTTCCAATTTGTAAGTTAATGTTAAACCATCTTCACTTACTTCTGGTAAATCTTTAGCCAATACTGGTTCCAATTCGTTATCCGCATTGTACTTTAACATTGATTCGTAGCATAAGTTTACTACATATTGGTCATAAGCACTTGATGCATATTGAGGTGTAAATTGACCAGTTAAACTTTGGTTAACAGATACTGTTAATGTTTTTGCGTCACTGCTAGATCCGCCTGAACATGCTACTAAAGTAGAAGCCATTGCTACAGATGCTAAACCAGCAACAATTCTTTGTTTATTCATTTCTCTTTCCTCCTATAGTCTGCTCACTATGTGTGTGATGAAATTATACTATGTTAGAAACACGTTTTCAAGAGTTTAAGAAAGAAATTTACATACAAATTTACATAAATGTATATTTTTCATAGACACAACACACCATTTTGTCTTTATATCAAGTATTTTCATTGTATTCGCTTACAATTAAGTTTTCGTGTTTTTCTTATAAACATTTGTCTATAAACACTAGATTTTTATGTAAATCATGAAAATTCAGTTCATTTTAAATCCAATCATCCTTTATTCATATTTCAAGAAAAAACTTATTCTAACTTATGAAAATGGTTTACTTTACAATTTCACATAATTCATTTCAATTTCACAACTTTTACCAAAGTTATGAGAAAATTATGACAACATAGAATGGTATTCTATAAGTGCATTAAAGATAAGGCAATGAATATAGAAATAAACCAATATTCATATCTCTCTTTTAAAAATAATAATAAACAAAAAGAAGCCATTCTAGACGCCAACACTAGAATGGTTTTCTTATTTTATGCTAAAATAGGCGAGAAAGAAGTGAAATTATGAATAAAGCATTAGCCCATTTACATACAATCAATAAACACAAAGTAAAAGTTACATACTTATGTTTTCGCTGTCATTTATACAAACAAGGATTACTCCATGACTTAAGCAAATATTCCTATATCGAATTAAAAACAGGTTTTCATTACTACCAAGGATTCCGCTCTCCTATTGATGCTGAAAAAGAAGAGAAAGGCTATTCTTTAGGATGGCTTCATCATAAAGGAAGAAACAAACATCATTGGGAATATTGGCTTGATTTTGGCGTAGATGGTATTTATGCATGTAAAATGCCTACAAATTATGTCATTGAAATGTTTTGCGATCGAGTCGCCGCAAGTATGATCTATCAAAAAGAAAAATATACGGATTCTAGCGCATTAGAATATTATGAAAATGGACGAGGTAAAATTCTGATTCATCCCGAAACAGACGCCCTCATCCATCATTTATTAAAATATTTATCTGAACATGGTTTAGATCAAACCATTCACTACATTATTACTGAAATTAAAGAATAATTATTCTACAGTTACACTTTTCGCAAGGTTACGAGGTTTATCAACATCGCAGCCTTTTTCTTTTGCGACATAATATGCAAGTTCTTGCAACAAGACAGTTGCTGGAATACAGCTTAATAACGGATCCACATCTGGAATGCGAATTACATACTCAAAGCCATCTGCATTCTGATTTTTTGAAGTAATCAAAATAACTTTTGCCCCACGTGCCACTGTTTCTAAAATATTTGAAATTGTCTTTTGTGCAACACTAGGCTGCGTAGCTAACGCAATTACTACCGTATCTTTTTCAATCAACGCGATAGGACCATGCTTTAACTCTCCAGCCATATATGCATCGGCATGCACATAAGAAACTTCTTTTAGTTTTAATGCACCTTCTAAAACACTTAAATAATCCAATTGTCTACCAATAAAGTAAGCATCTTTTTGATTTGTAAGTAGTTTTGCGAATTCAGCCATTTTATCTTCTTGTTGAAGCATTTCTTCTACCACTTCTGGCATCTGTTTCAACTGATCAATCATATGATTTTGGTTTTCTACAACCCCATTACATAATGAAGCTAATTTTAAACATAGACATACCAATAATACAAGTTGTGTTGTATACGCCTTCGTACTTGCGACCGCAATTTCTGGTCCCGCACAAGTATATAATACAAAGTCAGATAAACGAGCTAAACTCGAACCTAACACATTTGTCACCGATAGTGTTTGTGCTTTATTTTCTTTTGAAAGTTTTAACGCTGCCAAGGTATCTGCTGTTTCTCCAGATTGTGAAACAAAGATACATAAAGTATTTTCATCAATTCGATAATTTCCATATCTAAACTCACTTGCACTAATACAGTAAATTGGCTGATTGATCCATGTACGCAATAAATATTGAGCATATAAACTAGCATGATATGCTGTTCCGCATGCAACAAAGTAGATTTGATTGATTTTTGAAGCATCTAAACCCGATAATTCTGGCATTGCCAAATTATTTTCAATATGAGCTCTTAGTGTTTCTTTAATTACATATGGTTGTTCATGCATTTCCTTCTGCATAAAAGTATCATATCCACCTTTTTGAGCTGCACACGCATCATACGAAATATGTGTCCATTTCATATCTACTGGATCTCCAAAGAAATCATACAATTCAATACTTCCTGGTTTCAAAATAGCCATTTGATCATCTTCTAAAGCACAAATATCCTTTGTGTAATCTAATACAGCTGGAATATCACTTGCACAAAAAGCAGCTGTATCGGTTTTTCCAACAATCATTGGACTTTCTTTCTTTGCAACAAAGACGCAGTCTGGATAATCTGTACAAACTACACATAGCGCAAAACTTCCTTGAAGATACTGTACACATTTCTTTAAGGCATACATCATATCGCCTTGATAATAGTAATCTAACATATGAACGATTACTTCACTATCTGTCTGTGATTGAAACTTATATCCTTGTTCTAATAAACATTCTTTGATAGATGCATAATTTTCAATGATTCCATTATGTACAATTGAAATTGTCTCACTCTCATTTGTATGTGGATGAGAATTCATATTGCTTGGAACACCATGTGTTGCCCAACGTGTATGTCCAATTCCTGTATGTTCAGGATGTTCTTTTTCGGATAAAATCTCTTCTAAATTCGTTAAACGTCCTTTTGCCTTATACGTTTCTAAATGATGACTTGAAACTAATGTCACTCCAGCAGAGTCGTATCCACGATACTCCAGTTTTTCTAAACCCTGCAATAAAAATGGTAAAGCATTCTCTTTACCTGCGTAAGCTGTGATTCCACACATTATAAAAAATCCTCCTATTATATTATTTTCATGGAGGATACCAAATGGCTTTGTTCAATGTTCACACATTGGTTTTGTCCATCGTTAAAGGTTGTATCAACCTCCAGACTACCCGCCGAATCTTTCGATAAGTCTGGTCCTCGTCAACTAGTTTCTAGTCCTGGCGCTATTTTTTTACTTCAACTCCATGAATAATGAATATTATACAAAAATTGATACATTTGTCAAAAAAAAGAAGACTTACTCTTCTTCAACTAGATTCAATAATTCTAGTACTCGATTTAAGTCTTCTTTATTTTCATAATGAATAGAAATTGAATTTTTACTGATAGATACTGACGTTTGAAAGAATTCTTGTAGCTTTTCTTTAGCTGCCTTCACATAAATATCTTCCTTTGGTTTTTCTACCGGCTTTTTATTATTTGTATCCTTTACAATCTGTTCCACTTTACGAACAGACAGCCCTTGATCAATGGCTTGTTTAGCTACTTTACGCATGCTAGATTCTGTTTTAAGACCTAACAAAGCACGAACATGTCCCATACTTAATTGTTTATTTACAACATATTCCTGTACATCTTCAGGAAGTTTTAATAAACGCAATAAGTTTGTGATATGTTCACGTGATTTTCCTACACGATGAGCCAATTGTTCTTGTGTATATCCTAAACGCTGAATCAATTTTTCATAGGCTTTTGCCTCTTCAATAACATTTAAATCTTCACGCTGAATATTTTCTAACAACGCAATTTCCATCATTTCCTGATCATCAAAATCAACAATGATAGCCGGAATATCCTCTAATCCAGCAAGTTTTGAAGCTCTAAGTCTTCTTTCACCGGCAATTAAATCATATCCCTGAATACTTTTTTTAACTAGAATAGGCGTAAATACACCATGTTGTTTAATGGATGAACTTAATTCTTTTAATGCTTCATCATCAAATACTTTACGAGGCTGATATGGGTTTGGACGAATTTCATTTACAGGAATCTTTGACTGTTGTTGACTTTCGACTTCCATATCTCCATTTTGAATATCATCTAATACCTTAGAAACATCTTGTCCAAATATACTAGACAAGCCTTTTCCTAAACGAGCATTATTTTTATTATCCATAACTATGCCTCCTTTGAATTACGTTTTAGTACTTCTTCAGTTAAACCAGCATATGCCTTAGCACCTGTACTTTTTGGATCATATTCAAAAATAGACATACCACGACTAGGTGCTTCTGACAATTTTACATTTCTTGGAATTGAATTTTGATATACAAGCTTGCCAAATGTTTGACGAACATCTTGTGATACATCAACACTCAATCTTGTACGAATATCAAACATTGTTAATAAAATTCCTTCAATTTTCAAATTGCGGTTACTTGTTCTCTGTACAAGACGAATTGTAATCAACAATTGCGTTACACCTTCCAATGCATAATATTCACATTGTACTGGAATTAAAATACTGTCAGCTGCCGTTAATGCGTTTGTATTTAATAAACCAAGTGAAGGTGGACAATCAATAATAATATAATCATATTGATCACGAATAGGTGCAATTGCCTTTTTCAACAATTCTTCCTTACCATATTCCATTTTATCCATATCCAAATCAGCACCTGCCAAATTAATATTAGCCGGAACAATATCGATTCTAGGATTCACCTTAGGCACAATAGCCTGCTGAATTGGAACACCTTCCATTAAAACCGAATAAATCGTTGCCTGTGAATTATTTTGATTCGCACCCAATCCCTGTGTAGCATTTCCTTGCGAGTCAAAATCAATCAACAAGACTTTTTTACCAACATGCGCAAGTCCACTCGCCAAATTTATAGAAGTTGTCGTTTTTCCAACTCCACCTTTTTGATTCGAAATCGCCATTACTTTTCCCATACTCAACCCTCCAAAGGTTTTTTCTTGATTTGCCCATACGCTCTAGGATATTTGCTAGGGGTATGTTTTACCTTTTTAAAATATAAATTAATACGTGTTGCATCCTCTTCAATCATGAATTTTTCTTCATCAACCAATTCAACACCTAATGTATCAATTGCCTTTTTCGCATTTAATAATTCTTCATGCCCATTTTTTCCTTTTAGTGCCACCATTGTACGATTCATTTTCACAAAAGGAACACAAAGTTCTAATAAAATCGATAATTTCGCAACAGCACGTGCACTGACCACATCAAAACATTCACGTTTTTCTTTTGCCAAATCTTCAGCTCGAACATTCAATATATCTAAATTTTCTAAGTTTAGTTGAGTTTTCACTTCATTTAAAAAACGACAACGCTTTTGTAAAGGCTCCACCAAAGTCATATGCACATGTGGAAACGCAATTTTTACTGGAATTCCAGGAAAACCTGCCCCTGAACCAATATCACACATTGTTTCAAAATCAATATTTGAAAAAGGCATAATTGAATCATAAAAATGTTTCTCCCACACTTCTTCTTCCTGTGTAATCGCCGTTAAATTCATCTTCTCATTCCATTCAACTAGAAGATGCATATATTTTTCAAATTGATTTATTTGTTCTTCATTTAATTGGATGCCAGCTTCTAAACAAGCTTTTTGAAATTCTACTTTAGTCATGAAAACCCTCCACGCTAACCATTATATCATATAATCGTTTCCGTCGTATTTTTACTATACGCAATAATTTGACACTATGCATGTCGATTTATTTACTTTATTCATTTATGATACAATTTTAAAGAGGAGGTAACTTATGAAAAACTTTAAAAAGATTGTATTCATTCTTATATTTATCTTAATTGCCTTTATTGGTGGAATGTTTTTTGCGAATAAACAAACTGAACCAGAAATCACATCTACATTAATTCAGAATCGAATTGAACAAGCAAGTGATTTAGTAACGACAAAATATCATTATACGAAAGTAGGAAAATTTGAAAATTCATTAAATCTAAATGGATGGTCTATCCCTTTGACAAATAAATACTTCATCTTAACATTTGAAGGAGAAATTCAATTGGGTACTGATTTATCTAAGGCAAATGTAGAAATCAACGACTCTACTATTCATGTAACTGTTGATAAACCTGCTGTTATTTCGAATGTAATTGATGAATCGAGTATTGAAGTTTATGATGAAACAAAAAATATATTTAATCCAATTAGTGTGAGTGACTATAAAGCCTTTGCGCTAGAACAAAAAGATAAAGCTGTATCTGAGGCAAAAGAAAAAGGATTAATGAAAACAGCTCAAGAAAATACAAAGAAAAGTATTAAAGACATTGTTTCCATTATTCCTAACACAGATGATTATACGATTAAAGTCACATTTAAGGAGTAATTATGCCAAATTTAAAATTAGTCGATGCTTTTACAGATTTTGTAGAAGAAAGTACACTTCCATATCGTCAAATGATGACCTACTACAATTGTGCATTAATGGAAGTGGAAACAAAATTTAAAGTTCTTAATGAACAATTTTCACTATTTTATGATCGTAATCCTATTGAGTCGATTCATACACGAATTAAATCGCAATCTAGTATCTTAAGAAAACTTCAAAAGAAAAACTTGTCACTTACAATATCAAACATTGAAAACAATCTGTTTGATATTGCCGGTGTGCGTGTTGTGTGTTCTTTTACAGAGGACATTTATTCTTTGGCCAACTCTTTTCTTAGCCAAGACGATGTTCGATTGATTGAAAAAAAGGATTACATTCAAAATCCTAAAGAAAATGGATATCGTAGTCTTCATTTAATTGTAGAAATCCCTATCTTTTTATCCGATGAGAAAAAATGGGTCAAAGTTGAAGTACAATTTAGAACGATCGCCATGGATTTCTGGGCAAGTCTAGAACACAAGATTCGCTATAAGAAAAACTTATCAAAAGAACGCCTAAATGAAATTGATAAAGAATTACTAGAGTGTGCGAAGATTTGTAAGACACTGGATGAAAAAATGCAAGAAATAAAGACGGGAAATTAATTTTCCCGTCTAATTTTCTTCATACACTTCTTCAAAAGATACTTTCGCCTCTTGTGAATTTTCTTTCATGAATTTACGATTCTTATAGAATCCTATTGTTAATAATGGAACGATGATGATGGCAATTCCTAAATATCCACAATATCCATATCCATACTTAACAACGTTTGTTAGTCCTACAAAAGAGATTCCCATAGAAACGACCATGATGAATGCAGAAACTAAAGCTCTACGTACAGGTACATTTTCTACTTTTTGCAGGAATTTCACATTTTCGAAACGATTCACAAAACCAAAGATGACACAAACTGCACTTGAAATCAAACATAAGAATAGTACTAATCCATAAAGTGCTACAAGCCAGTTTGCTCCAAATGATTTTAATGTTGTTAATGTTGGTAAAGTTGTTCCGTTTGGCTGTGTTAAATAATAGTGTTGCCAACAAAGTAACATCAATACCGCAAGTCCTAGACCTAGCATATTTAATGTGAATGTTAATGCCATTGAACGATCACAATCTTGTTTTGTCTTTAATACACTTGTTCCACAAACTAAGATAGCAGGTACTGTAACCCATTGGAAAGCTGAATAAGTAACACCGTTCCAAACTGCTTTTGGAAGTTGACTCCAACCATTTGCAGAAAAATCAACGCGCATAACATCCAATAAGTTATGTCCATTTAGTAATCCAACTGTATAAATAGAAACAGCTAAAACTAAGATAACGATACCCATATATGTACTTGCTCTACGAATCAAGTCGACTCCAAAAATTGTTAGGAACAATACAACAAGACCAATCACAAATGTTCCTAAATAGTAATTTAATCCAAAATATTGTGTTAATGCACTTGCAGCTCCAGAAATACATGATGCGACAACCATTAAAACCATAATGTTAAAGAATAATTCAAATAATAGTTCTACTTTATCAAATGGATGATATAAACATTCAAATAATTCTTTATATGTTTTTAATCCTCGTGAATTCATCATAATCTGACCTTCACGAATTGTCATTGCTAAAAGCAACATTGCAACGGCAACGCCAACAATAGCTGGCCATCCTAAACTTACAAACCATGTATTTTCTTGATTTCCAGTCGCAAAGCCTCCGCCTGCATGAGCCGCAAATGCAGTAGTTGCCACTGAAAATGCTGCCATCCAGGAACGATTCATTTTTGTGTTTTCATTCTTCTTCATAATCAAATTCTCCTCTTTCTGCAACAAAAAACCTTCCGTCTCTTGTTGCCTTATAAACAACTTCAGAGACGAAAGGTAATAATCTTATTCTTCCGCGGTACCACTCTAATTCATTCTATCGAATGCCCTCATCGATGCAATCACATCTAGTCTTTATATCGTAAGACTCACGTCTATAACTACATTATCGCTATAGCCACTCCATGGTGATTTTCATTCTCTAGCTTTACGATATTTTCCACCAAACAATATCTCTCTAGGCTAAAACTTAGTGAATTACTCTTCCATATCAATGCGTTGACATTATAATACTATATTTTACATTTTGTTTCAATGGTTAATTGAAACATTTTTACATTAATTTGTAAACAAAAAGAAAGAGGATTATACCTCTTCCATAATTTGATGGATTGTATCTACAACTCGACTTGTATTTTTACCATCTGTATATACCATATACTTCATTTGAAAATAAGATAACTTATCATAATCATAATCTTCAAATTTCAAAGCTTCCTTTAATTGATTCTCATCTGTGCATATTGGACCAGGAAAATCATTAAAATCAATATTCAATCCTATATCTTGTTTGTATTCATCAATATCCGGAGTATAGCTAATCATTGGTTTGTTTAATAAAGAATAATCAAATATTACACTTGAATAATCCGATATTAAACAATCACTCACTTGCATCAGGGTATATAAATCTTCCTTATTCATATTGATTCCACCCTTGCACTGAATATCTCCAAGTAATGGATGAAACTTATATAGGACAATATAATCTTTTATTTTTGTGAAATCAAAAGACTGGATCTTAAAGCCATCAATAATATTTCCTCTAAAAGTAGGTGCATATAAACATAACTTTTTATCCTTCAATTCAGGATATCTTAAATAGAATTCGTCTTTTTCATTCATATTTAATAATGTATCGATTCTAGGCATTCCTGTTACCAAAACTTGATCTTTTTCTACATGAAAAGCTTGGGAATAAGGTTCTTTCCAATATTCCGCATTACATAAAACATAGTCATAGTTTCGTACAGGATATTGCCTTTTAATTTGATTTCCAAATTTCTTGACAGCACCGCACGCATGCCAAATTTGTAGTACCTTAACATTTTTAGGCTTCATATGACTAATCACATAGTTATTGTCATTTAAAATTACTAGACTTGATTTTTTTATTTCAACAAGTTGTTTTAAGCAATTCAAAAAGTATTTAAAATCACCCCATAAATTCTTTTCAAACATCAATAAAATATAATGAATATCGTATTTATTCTCATGACGTAATTTTTTATCAATCAATTTAAAATCAGACGATAATTCACTTTGAGTTAAACTGATAAAAGTAATGCGATTTTTCTTTGGATGAATATAAAAAGTTAAAAGATCTACAATTTTCAAAGCAATATTTAAGATTATCTTACTTAATCCCATTTTAGTGCACCGCCTTGTATAAAATATCTACAACTCTTTTAGATGCCTTTCCATCTTCATGATTATTAAAATATTGATTAAACTCATTCAATTTAGAATAGTCATATACTTCGTTTTTAATATCCTGCAACATTGTTTCTTCATCCATATAGATTTCACCTGGAATATCCTTATGAATATCTAAATAGAATCCTCTTAAGTCAGTCGCATATTCTTTTAAATCATACATATAGAAATAGATAGGTCTTTTTAATATCGCATAATCAAAGAAAACACTTGAATAGTCAGTAATTAAAATATCACTAATTACATATAATTCATTGATTTCTGCTTGTGCAGGAATCGAATACAAGAATCCATCTAATTCTGGATCGTCTTTAAATGTATTAATAATTAAATAGTGTGGTTTAAATACAACGATTGTATCTTCTCCTAAAATTTCTTTCCATTTTCTAAAGTTTGCCTTCAATTCAAAAGTATAACCAGCAGAAACATAAGAATTGTCTCTCCATGTCGGTGCATACAATACAATTTTTTTATCCATAGGCAAATGATACTTCTTCTTGATCGTATCACACTCTTCTTTTGTGGCATTTGAAATAAAGTCATTTCTAGGATAACCTGTTTCAATCAGTCTTTCTCTATTGATTTTAAAAGATGTTTGAAATACACGGGTACAAAATGCATTAGGACTGATCATATAATTGTATCTTGCGACATCTACATCGTAGGAATGACACATCTGTTCATAACTAACTCCAGATCGATAGAACATTGTATCTTCACTTACATCAATATCGTGAGCTAATCGTTTTAACGGAGTTCCGTGCCAGGTTTGTAGATAAACCTGATTCTCTTTTTTAAAGATGTATGTAGGAAGTTTACAATTGACAACCCATAATTTTGCCTTGGACAAATAATAGAAATAAGGAATGCTGAAATACTCCTTTATTTCAGCTCCCTCTATATTCAAATTCTTTTCTTTATGATTTTTTATAAACCAAATAAAACGATATCCATCAAATCGTGGATCTTGTTTCATTTGTTCATAAATAGCTTTAGGATTATCAGAATAGCCACGACCATGAAAAGATATAAATATGACAAGTTTTTCATCCACTTTAAATAAGCGATATGTTAACTTATATGCCAAGCGAATACACTTTCCCGCTAACTTTTTAATCGGTCTTAAAAGTTTTATAAGCATGGCTATCCCCTCCTTTTTACTTAAATACTTCCTCTACAATATGCTTTGACGCATTTCCATCGTCATAACAACAGAAACGTTTATAGAATTCTTCATAACGTTCTTTATATTCTTCATTGATTTGATCAATATTCAAAATCGCATTCACAACTTCTTCGCTTGTATACAATAGTGGACCTGGAACCTCCGTATTCATATCAATATAGAATCCGCGTAATTGATTCTTATACTTTTCAATATCATATGTATAGAATAGTACTGGTCGTTTCAAGTTCGCAAAATCAAAGAATACACTTGAATAGTCTGTGATACAAATATCACTAATCAAATAGATCTCACTAATATCATCATATTTACTTAAGTTATACACAAAACCTTCAAGCCCTGTTGTATCAATGTTATCCGCAATATAATGGTGTGTTCTTAATAAAACAACATATTCATCAGATAATTTTTCCATCATTAACTTTAAATCTAAAGCCAATGTGAATTTATATTCACCTTTTCCATAATGCTCATCATCACGCCATGTTGGTGCATATAAAATAGTTTTCTTATCTTCTGGAATACCCAGCTTTTTTCTTAAGTCTTTGGCAATTTGATCTTTGTTTGGCCAATATAAAATGTCATTTCTTGGATATCCATATTCAAGCATCTTACCTTCATACATAAAACAACTTCTAAATGTTTTCGTACTAAATGGATTGGCACTTACTAAATAATCCCATTCTTGTCTTTGACGATAGAATTGCTGTTTATATTTTGGTGATGCCGAAGTTACTTCTTCTTGATCGAACACAAGACGTTTTAATGGTGTACCATGCCAAGTCTCAACAAATACTTGTCCTTCTCTTTTGCGATACCATAATGGTTGTCTAACATTAAACACAAAATATTTACTGACAGCTAAATAATAAGCATATTTAAAAGAAAAACGCTTTACAACTTCTGCTCCATAAGGAACTTCATGCCCATCATTCAAAGCCCATACACATTTATATTTGCCTGGATAATTCTTAGCAATATATTCATATATATATTTAGGGCTGTCTGAGTAATTTTTAGCCATAAATGTTTCAAATAAAATTGTGTTTTCCTGAATCGGTTTCTTTGAATAGATATGATAATAAGCTAATTTAAATAGCACATTCCTATTTTTGAAGACTCTAAAGAATTTTTTAACCCCTAGTTTTCTTCGTACACAACTTTGGACACCCTTTAAGTCACGATTTTGTAGATAAGCTACCATTTTTTTAGAATTACGCTTATATCGATTCATAACTTCAGGACGAATATCATCGATAGTTTTTGCGATTCGTTCGAAGTATTCAGTACGCCATAAATCATCTTGACTACGACGAATCTTCTTTGCCATTTGAGAAACAAAATAAGATACGATCTTTCGATCTAAACAGAAACGTACAACGCCTTCTTCTTTCAATAAAGTACGTGTATATTCAACCGCATCGCATCTTTCATTAAAACGATTTTCATTTTCTTCCTGACTCAATGCTGGTTCATTAATAGGATCATTATGTTTACGTTTCACATAGATGGCTTCTTCTACTTGTAAAGCGGAAGTCAGTTTTTCTAATAATGGACACATGAATGTCATATCACAATAATATCTAAAGTTCTCATTAAATTTTAAGTTATTGCGAACCACAAAATCACGATTATACAAGTTACCTAACACTGTAAAGGTACGAATTCCTTTTCGATTGTCCATTGTATAAAAAATAGCTTTAGCTTGCTGTTCATCTTTTTCATAAGACGAAAATGAAATAAAATCAGAAAGTCTATTTAGACGTTGTTGTTCTCTTTCTTCTTGATCCTCTTCATCCACTTCTTTATTTTCAATTTTATGAAGGTAATTTGCCTTATTATTCCAAGTATGATTAATCATACCGTAGACCATATCCACATCATGATCCATTGCCTTGATCATATTTTGTAGAGTATCTTCCAAAACATAATCGTCACTATCCAAAAAGTAAAGATAGGCTCCTTTAGCTTCTTGAATACCAACATTTCGACAAGCTGCAACTCCTGTTACTCCTTCAGGTAATGTGTATACTTTCATATCAAAAATAGAATTATATTGTTCTAATAAATCATCTATATCTTCAGTTGGATGATCTAAAACGACAATTAATTCAAAATCTTTAAATGTGCTTTCTGCTAAATTTTGTAGACATTCTTTAAAATAATGCTTGTACCTAAAAAAAGGAAGGATAATACTGATAGTACGCATATTAACCCTTCAATTCCTCTTTTAATTGTGTTGTACTAATACCTTCTGTTC
>ERZ1024483.283-NODE-283-length-15086-cov-10.951035_pt1 | contig 15086 bp, 15 predicted proteins | sample MGYA00520799_ERZ1024483 | MGnify/ENA primary metagenome ERZ1024483 (study PRJEB33242, sample SAMEA3444315) | Homo sapiens | biome: Host associated; feature: Gastrointestinal tract; material: Stool | place: Uganda | collected 2011-01-01 ...
GGAACGGCAGGCGGGCGGAATCGACGATCAGGTGGCGCTGATGGAGAAGAGCTACGAGCTTGCCGCCAAGTACATGGGACAGAACGGGCGGGACGGCGTAGCCGTGCAGGTACCCGCCACCGGACAGGACGGCAACGGTTTGGGACAGCCCGCCGTGGCGGTGCAGGCGGCACGGGAACGGACGGTATCGGGGCTGCAACAGCCCCTGAGCGATGCGGAGTTCATGCGGCGGTACAGCCAGCCGAGGAACTACGGCTTCAACACGGCGGTAGGCAGCGGGTACGCTATGGGGAAGAACACGATACGGGCGTGCATCCACGGGGATCAGACGATTATGGACGGACAGACGGTGAAGCTCCGGCTGCTCGAACCGCTGCAAGCGGGAAACCTTGTGATTCCGCAGAACACGCTCGTTGCGGGTACGGGAAAGGTACAGGGGGAACGGCTGGATATCGTGGTGTCGTCCATCGAATACCGGGGGAACTTGCTGCCCGTGGAGCTGGCAGTGTATGACAGCGACGGGCAGAAAGGCTTGTCTGTCCCTTCATCACTGGAACAGGAAGCGGCAAAGGAGGCGATGGCGAACATCGGCGGCGGGTTGGGAACGAGCATCTCGTTCGCACGGAGCGCCGGACAGCAGGTGGCGATGGACATCACCCGTGGGCTGATGCAGGGCGGCAGCCAATACCTTGCCAAGAAGTTCCGCACGGTAAAGGTTCACCTGAAAGCGGGGTATGAGCTGATGCTTTACGCCAAACAACAATAGATCGACAGATTATAAAACCATTAAAAAGAAAGGACAAATGAAAAAGATTTTTGGATGGGTCGCCCTGCTTATGGGCATGGTGACGGGTGCGAACGCACAAGTGAACGATACGATACAGCGGACCACGGGCAACGACCTGTATCAGGGGATTACACGGAAGCTACCCTACCGGCAGATGGTTACGCCCCACGGGGTGCAGGTGACGTTCGCCAAGACGGTGCATATCATCTTCCCCTCGGCGGTGCGGTACGTGGACTTGGGAAGCAATTGGATTATCGCCGGGAAAGCGGACGGTGCGGAGAACGTGATCCGGGTGAAGGCGACCACCGAGGGTTTTCCGGGGGAAACGAACTTTTCCGTTATCTGCGAGGACGGGAGTTTCTATTCGTTCAATGCCCGGTATGCGCATGAGCCGGAGATGCTGAACATCGAGATGAAGGATTTTTTGGAGAACGGGGACACGACGGACTTTTCGCATACCCGCATGAACATCTATTTCAGGGAACTGGCAGGCGAAAGCCCGCTCTTGGTGAAGCTGATCATGCAGAGCATCTACAAGGAGGACAGGCGGGAGATCCGGCACTTGGGCTGCAAACGCTTCGGGGTGCAGTTCCTCCTGAAATCCGTCCACTCGCACAACGGGCTGTTCTATTTCCACACGGAAACAAGGAACAGGTCGAACGTGGCTTTCCGGACGGACTTTATCCGGTTCAAGATCGTCGACAAGAAAGTGCCGAAGCGCACCGCCATTCAGGAACGGGTGATCGACCCGGTGCGCAGCTACAACGAGGTGCTGGTGACGGAGGGGAAAAGCGACGTGCGCACGGTGTATGCCGTCCCGCAGTTCACCATACCGGACGACAAGCTGCTGGTCATCGAGCTGTTCGAGAAGAACGGCGGCAGGCACCAGACCATCCGGGTGGAGAACGCCGACCTCGTGGCGGCAAAACAGATTAACGAACTGAAAATCAAGTAAGCGATGAAAAGGTTACTGTTCATAATCCTGCTTTTCGGGGTGTGCCTGACTTTCAACCGGGCACACGCCCAACGGTGCCTGCCCGGAATGAGGGGCATACAGCTCACGGGCGGGCTGTCGGACAACATGCGCTGGAAAAACGGCGACGGCTTCGGCTACCACGCCGGGATAGCGGTGAGCACCTACACGAAGAACGCCCACCATTGGGTGGTCGGTGCGGAATACTTGGAGAAGCGGTACGGCTACCGGGACTGCCTCTATCCGGCGAGCCAGTTCACGGGCGAGGGCGGCTATTACCTGAACTTCCTTTCCGACCGGAAGAAGACGTTCTTCGCCGCACTGGGGCTGTCCGCCCTTGCCGGGTACGAGACGGTGAACTGGGCGAGAGCCTGCTGCCGGACGGCTCCCGGCTCACGGATGAAGACAATTTCATCTACGGGGGTGCGCTGACGCTGGAGCTCTCCGCCTACGTGACGGACAAGATTGTCTTGCTGGTAAACGGTCGCCAACGGGTGCTGTTCGGCGGCGACTGCGGGAAGTTCCACACGCAGGTCGGCGTGGGAATCCGTTTTATGATTCGATAACTGCTATATAATATATAATGTATATGAGGACAATGATTTATAAAATACTCACGGGCTGCTACATCGTGGCCGCCCTCGTGCTGGTCGCAGCCTGTAATGACGGGCTGGACATTCAGACGAAATACCCGTTCACGGTGGAGACGATGCCCGTCCCGAAGGAGCTGAAAGTGAACGAGACGGCGGAGATACGGTGCGAGCTGAAACGGGAAGGACGCTGGGAGGACACCCGGTACACGATCCGCTGGTTCCTCTTCGACGGGGAAGGGACACTCAAACTGGAAGACGGCACGGCGTTGCTACCCAATGACCGCTACCCGCTGGAGAAAGAGACGTTCCGGCTCTATTTCACCCCGCTGTCGGACGAGCAGAGCAGCTTCACCGTCTGGGTGGAGGACTCGGACGGTCAGGCGGTCGAGCTGGAATACGACTTCAATGCGGACAACGACAAGGAGGACGGGGATGGAAGTGGAACTGAGAAAGAGTGAGGTACCGGCTTTGGCGGAACTGAAAGACCTGTGCCGGCACGAGTGTACCGCAGAGCGGTGCGCCGATGCCGTCAGGGAGTTCGGATGGTCGCTGGAGCATGTGCCGGAGGACATGAAAACCCCGGAGATGTGCCGCCGTGCGCTGGCAGCGAGTGCGGAACTCGGTTACGGGCATCTGGCATTGCTGCACCATATCCCGTTCGCAGAGGTCTGCATGGAAGCCATACGGGACTGGTACGGCGAGGGCAGAGCCGATCTTTACGAGGTGGCTTCGGCAATCCGACCGGAGGTGTTCGACGGGAAGATGGCGGATTTTCTGGTGGCGGAGGACGGCAGGTGCCTGTCCCTGCTGCCCGTCCACCTGCAAACGCCGGAGCGGGCGGCGAAGGCGGTGGAGGTGTCGGGGGCGTCCGCCCTCCTTTCCGACCGGGTGAAGCCGGGATTGAAAACGCCGGAGCTGTGGCGGAAATGCGCCGAACATAGCTGGATGTCATTCGTGATGATTCCGTGGAGGGAACGGTCGCCGGAAGCGTGCCTGACGGCGTACCTGAACTATCCCGGGATGATCCATGCCCACCCCCATGTCGTGCCGCAACCGGTGGACAGCTATTGCAACGTGTACTCGCTGTGCCGCCTGATGGAGCAGATGACGGGCGGGAAATTCACCTACGGGCAGATGGCGGACTTCTACGGGGGAAAGCCGATGGCGGTCAAGTGCATCGAGGTGCCCGATGGTTTCCTGAAAGACCGTGAGGTGACTTTCGACCGGCAGAAAGAGACGTTCCGCATCGCCCCTCTCAGCCAGCGGCAGGAGCAGAAGCAGCAGGAACGGCAAGAGCCGGAACGGAACGACGCACCCAAGAGGCGCAACGGAATGAAAATATGAACAACCTATCTAAAAAACAGAAACATGGAACAAGAAGAAAGAATGTATCAGGTGCCTTTGGAGATGATATGCAGGCACGACCGCACGGCGGAGGTCTGCCGTGCCGCCGTTGAAGAGGACGGCTGGCAGTTGGAGAACGTGCCCGAAGAGGTGAAGACACCGGAACTGTGCCGGAAGGCGCTGGAAACGGAAGCGGGATTCGGGAACGACCGCTTCCGGCTGGTTCAGCATATCCCGTCCCCGGAGGTGTGCATGGAGGTGCTGAAGGAGTGCAGCAAGGTCTGCCCGGAGGAACTCTACGGGGTGGCGGCAAGCATCCGCCCGGAGGTGATGAACGGCGAGATGGCGGACTTCCTGCTGCCGCTGGACGGCAGGTGCATCAGCGTCCTGCCCGTGCACCTGCAAACGCAGAAACGGGTACTGGTGGCGGCTGAAACGTCGGGGATGTCCGCCGTCGGGCGTGGCGGAGTGCTGAAAAGCCTGCTCACGCCCGAAGTGTATGTCAGGTGCGCCGCCCACAGCCGGGAGTCGCTGATGATGATCCCGTGGGCGGAACGCTCGCCGGAGGTCTGCCTGATGGCGACAACGAAGTACCCGGACTGGGTGAGGAACCACCCGGAGTTCGTGCCGGAGTTCGTGCATAACCAAGACAGCGTATATACGCTGAACAGCCTGATGGAAAGCCTGACGGGGGAAAAGTTCAGCTACCGGCAAATGACGGACTTCTACAACGGGAAGCCGCTGGAGGTGAAACGGATGGAGACGCCGGACGGCGTGCAGAAGGACAAGGCGGTGAAGTTCGACAAGGAGACGGGGAAGTTCTCCTTCTCCGACATCCGGCAGGAACGGAAACGGGGATTGAAGATGTAGTGTGAGCCGGACGAAATGGAAAGCATCCTTCGGGATGCTTTTTTCATATCCGCCCTATCGTCTTCCGGTTTCTTTTGCTTCTTGTTCTTTTTCCGTCCCGCTCACGAAAGAAAAGAAGTGCAAAACGGATAGCGAACAAAAAAGGGGGTGCTTAAAGCATCCCCTCGTCCGTGTAGCTGAGGTAGGTGTCCTCGGTCAGTATGATGTGGTCCAAGAGGCGGATGCCGATTGCCTCGCAGCCTTTCTTCAACTGGCTGGTCAGGTTGTTGTCCTGTGTGCTTGCCACCGTCGAGCCGGACGGGTGGTTGTGCGAGAGGATGATTCCCGAAGCATGGGAAACGAGAGCCGTCTGAAGGACGATGCGTATATCCACCACCGTACAGTCTATCCCGCTGCGTGAGATGCACGAAACGCCCAGCAGCTTGCCTGCCCGGTTCAGGTACATCGCCCAGCACTCCTCGTGGTGCTGCATACAGTCCTCGTAGAAGGTCTTGAGGATGTCGTAAGACTCCTTGGAAGAGTGGATTTTAACTCTCTTGGATGCGTCAGCGTCCTTGTAACTTACGGTGATTTGAGGAAAAGACAGTGTATTCATAATGCAAAAATTAAAAGTGAAACATTTATTTTTTGCTTTGGGGCACGGGGAAAGAGCGGACTTCATGCAAGGCTTTTGCGTGGAATACGACCCGAAGGTGTGGAGATTGTGCGCAAAACCGTCAGGTTCAGCCTTGCTACTTGTCCGTTTTTCCCCGTAGATTTGCTAAAAAATGAGTGTGGAGCTTGGCTAAAAAATCCGGTGGGTCAAGGGGTTTCTTTTTGCTTCTTTGTCTTTGTCCGCATCCGGCTCACCGAAAGAAAAAGAAGTGCGTCCGGAATGTCGGGGTGGTCGGGATTGCCACGGGCGGGTAAAAATAGAAGTCCGGGCGGATCGCTACCCGTCCCGGACCTGCGGCGATGAAACATAGAGGGGGAATGTTATGGCTTGATTTCCCCCGTTGCGATTAAATTCCCGTCCGAATAATACGCTATCTTCCCGTAGGTAAATCCCATGTCGGGAATGGCTACGAGAGCGATATAGTCCGAATACTCCCTGCCTTTGAGGTTCTTCCCGATAAGGTTGTTGAATATCATGGGGATGCTATGACCGTCCTCGCTGTAAAGGACGGTTTTCCCGTTCTGTCTGATTTCCTGCTTCATTGTTATCAAAATTTGAAAGTTGAAAAATCGGTTTCTTTGCTATCTTTCTTTTTCGCTACGGCTCACGAAAGAAAGTAGCGGGCGGATCTCTCCGCCCTGCCCTTTGTCCTTAGGCTGCAATCTCTTCGGTTTGCGGTTCTTCTTTGGGTTGCGTTACCTTGCGCTCCCTTGCCCGTTCCTGCACCAAGAGGACGGCTTTCTTTTCCTCGATGCGCTGATGCCGCTTCTCGTACACCCCGTTGTACTCCCTTTCGATGTTGGCGAGTTCCTCCGGCATGTGCCTGCGTGCGAAGTCAAGCAAGAGGGTCGCCACGGTGTTGTTGCCGTATGCTCCCTTGAAATTGGCTACAAGGAAGTCCCTGCGGATGATGGTCTTCATCCTCACGGTGAGGTTGCCGATAATCCCCATCTTGTCCTCGTCCGTGATATACTGCTTGTCTTCCGCAATCCCCACGGCTGCGAAGTGTTCCTTACGGAGCGAGGACAGAAGGAAGAAGTACAACATGGTATCTTCGTCCGCACTGAACTTGCCGCCCGTGATGTCGGCTTCGAGAATTTGTTTCTTGGTGTCCTCCACCGTGCGTTCGAGTGCGATTTCCTTGTTGCGCTCGTCCTGCTTCTCCAATTTCTCCACGGGTGAGAGCGGTGCGGGTGCGGGTGTTCCGTCCGCTGTCTGCGCTTCGGTCACGTTCTCCACATAGCAGAAGTCAATCTCCTTCTGCCCGATTTTGGCATAGACGGTGATTTCCCCCGCTTCGCTCCTGCGGGTGATTTCCTCCTCCTGCTCCATGTAGTCCGCCCATTGCTGCTCGTAGCGGGTGCGGGCTTCCCCGTAGCGTTCGGGGTCGTTGAAATTTTCGGCTTTGGGTTCTTTCGGGCAGCTTGGAAAGGCGGTGTACCTGTCAAGGGGCTCCACCTCGTAGCCCGAAGCGATTAGCCGTTCTGCCACCGTTTCGTTGGTGCAGTAGCGGTCACGGCAGAGCGACACGCCCGGCTGGGTCTGCATGATTTGCACAGCCCGCTCCATGAGGTAGGATGCGTTCATTTCGGCAAGGCACGTGCGGTTGGCGCAATGCCCGCACCCGCCATCACGGAACAGCAGCAGGTTGTTGGTGTTGTGTGCGCACGTGGCGCACTCGGTCTTGTCGAAGCGGTAGTATTGCAGGTCGGTGGTGAAGTTCTGTTCGATGCGCCTTGCGACATCGGCGGCTTTCAGTCCCCGCCAACTGTTGTACGTTCCCTCGTCCTGCAAATGCTTCTCGTACACCTCACGCTGAATGTCCTCCCCGTATCGGCAGATTTCAGCCGCCACGCTGATGGTCAGCTCGTCCGCTTCCAAAAGGGTGGCGATTTCGGGGATAAGGGCGGTGAATTTCAGCCGTGTGCGGATGTAGTTCTCGTTCTTTCCGAAGAGTTGCGCCAAGGTCTGCACGGTATGGCGTCCGCTTTCGATAAGCCGCTGATAGGCTGCGGCTTCCTCCACGGGTGTCACGTCCTTTCGCTGCAAGTTCTCGGTAATCGCCATTTCCTCGGCTTCCTCGTCCGACAACTCGGTTACGATTGCGGGAATTTCGTCCCTGCCCGCAATGACGGACGCACGGTAACGGCGTTCCCCGAAAACAATCCCGTAACGGTCTGTCCCGTCAACGGGGCGCACGGTGATGGGCTGCAACACGCCCTGCCGTTTGATGCTCTCGGCAAGTTCGTAAAGGGCTGCTTCATCGAAACGCTTGCGTGGGTTGAAACCGCTCGGCTGAATGTCTGCCAATGCTACCATCGTGATGTTTTTCTCTGCTGCTGATTGATTTGCTTTTGTCTTCATAATCTGTTATTTTTAAGTTGATTGTTTATAGTTGTTCTTTTTGATTTTTGACAAACCGTTCCGTTCGGGAAATCGGTTTCTTTGCTATCTTTCTTTCCCCGCTCCGGCTCACGAAAGAAAGTAGCGGGCGGAAAATCCGCCCTTACGGGGCTACCTGCGGTTATAGCATACGTTCGCGAACTTCTTTTTCTGCTCTACTGCCCGTTTGAGGGTGTAGAACGTGCCGCCTATGGCTACTGCATCGTAATAGACCATCAGAAAAGCGGAGTTTTCCAAAAGGTAGTCGTTACGGCGCAGGAAACAGCCCTCGGTATATCCGTCCTGCAAGGTTACCACTTCATCGGCTTGCGCCAAAATGGTGTCGTAACGCTGCTTGTCGGCTTGGGTGTACCGTTCGGCTTGTCCCTTGAAGGGGACAACGCATTTCAGACGGATATGCGGGTATCTCTTTTTGAGGTTCAATACTTCCTCTGCTGCGATAAGGTCGAAGCCCTCGCACATTCCCGACAAAAAGGTGTCGTAGCCTTTTTTGATACAATAACTTTCGATGGCTGTGAACGTGTCGAACGCCACCTCCCTGAAGAGTTTCTCACGGTCTGCCGTGAACTTGGCTATACGGTTGGTGCGGTGTCCCGAAAAGGCTACCGTCTTTTCCTTGCTAACGGGTGTTCCGTTTTCTGTCCATGTCCTTGTTTCCATATCGGTAAATATTAGAATATTAAAAGAATGATTATCAGTACGAACACGAAGCCGACAAACAGCCGCCACGCAAGGGCGAAAACAAGCCGTGCCACGAAGTAAAACAGAGCCACGACAAGCAACAAGGCGAAAAGCTGCCCTGTGGCGGTGGTAAGGAAATAAGCCACCGAAGCCCAAAGGATTAGGCGGTATATCAGTTTGTAAACAAATGCCGTTTTCATGTTCTTGGGTATTGTCGGGCGGATTGCTCCGCCCGTGGTTCTTTAACAGTTCCCTTACGGGATATAGCGGTTATCAGCCAACAGCCGGAACGTGTCGTAATCAGCCGTTCCCCGATAACTTAGGGACAGTTCAAAGGAGAGGTGTCCTTTCTCTATGTAGAAAGTGAAGCGCAAACCGTTGCGGGTTATCGTCCCTTTCGTATAGTTTCTACGTTCCCAGCTTACGGGTTCGTTCTCGATACTTTTCAAGAAGTCGGCTACCTTTCGGGCGTTCTCCGCATTTTCCTGCTCCACCTGCCTGTATATCTGCGTGCAGTAGTTTATCCAATCGTTTATTTTCTTGGCGGTGAACACGCCGATATTGCACGGCTTTTCGTATTGGCTGCCCGCCCTTTCGATGTCGTAGCGGTTGACGTATTCAAAGTGTTCCATGTCGGCGGCTATCTTGTACTTGTTCTCTTTGTTTATCTTGTACACATGAAAACGGATGCCGTTGTACGTGAACTCTATGCGCACGCCGTAAAATGCGGGGTATTCACCGCTTACCACGTGGTAGCCGTATTCCGCTTGGGGCATGTACTTCCTTATCTCCTGCATGAGTGGAGACAGCTCTTTTTTTGCCTGTTCCACCTTCTCGGTAAACATGACTTTTATGTTTAACCCGTTAAATTCCTTTTCCGATAATGTTTTCATCGTCTTATGTCTTTAGTGGGGCGGACTGCTCCGCCCGTTGGTTGATACTCTTGTTCTTTGCTGTCCCGCTTAGGCTGCTGCGGGTTCGTTCATCGGTTCGGTTACCTTGTCGGCAATCATCTTCGCCGCCTTGTTCACGTCCCCCAATATCTCCACCAAAAAGGCGGGTTCTTCCTTTAGCTTGGTGAGCCAGTGTTTCAGATAGGCGGCGTTGTTCTCCTGCGGTGCGGCTGCGTAGCCGAAGAACGCACCGCAAAGGGCTGCGGTAAGTTCGGCGACAAGTTCCTCACGGGCGTAGAGCGCATCCCCGAAGAAGCTGCCGAACGTGCGGTTCAGCCGTTGGGGGCTTCCCGTGCTGTGCGCCATTTCATGCAGAAGCGTGCCGTAATATTCCGCTCCCTGCGGGAACTGCTCACGCTGCGGGCAAACGATGTGGTCGGAAGAGGGCGAATAGTAGGCACTGTCCGAATACTGCACCTTGATAGGGCAATACCAATTTTGCAGACAGACAAGCTCGTCCAACGCCTCGTAAATCATCCCGTCCGAATAGTCTTCGGGCTGCTCTCCCTTTTTCATGCGCTCGTAGCGTTCGGGGTGCTTTTCGGCAAAATCGGTCTGGTCAATGTTGAAGACATTGTAATACTTCATCTGCGGGATGACCTTGTAATTTTCCTGCTCGGCTGCGGTCAGCTTGCGGTATTCCTCGTACTTGATTGTCTTTTTCGTCTCCTTGTGTACCACGAACTTGAACCAATAATAGACGGGAAACGAGCGTGCGCCCTTGCTGACGCTCAAGTCCTCTTCCTTCGCTTGGTTGAACGTGAGGAACACGGGCAAAGTGAATTTCATAAACTCGGTGTAGAACAATAACATCAAGACATTTCCGCCGTTGTAGAGCGTTCCTCTGATGTTGCGGGGCAAACCTTGTTCAAGGCTCGCTATCCACGGTTTTTGCCAATCCGTTTTCAAGCACTCGATTTTCTTGATTAACAAATCGGTGAACATCGGTGCAATCTTTTCGATGGTGCTGTTCGTTGTTGCCATAACTCACAAATTTTAATCGTTATTACTCTGTTTTCATCGCTTGTCGCCCCAACCATTTTTTTCCCCTTGGCTGATTGGGAAGAACATTGACCATCTTTGAAAGCGGAAAAGGTGAATTGCAACCATCTGAAAAAATGGTAAATACTACCCGCCGGGTGGAGATTTGGCATTTTTTGCGGATTTGCTTTCACCTCCGCCTACCTTCGTCAATGTTTTTCCAATCAGCTTAGGGAAAAAATGCCCTGTCAGTCTATTCCAGTCAATGGTAAGTTACTTGCCGGGTGCAGGAAAAAGAAGCCTTCCGGAGAGCCGGGAACGCCCGTTTCCCAATGCAAGAAGATACGGGCGGGAGAAGTATATGGGAGCACGGTCAGCTTCCGGCTGCCGGACAAACACCGGGGAACTCTTTCGGGCGGGACAGGGCACGGGAAGTTTCGGCGAACAGCCGAAGCCCCGTGTGACGGCACGGACGGATGTGTTCCGTTTGTCCTTCCGCCCCGATGTCCGGCTTCGGCCATGCAGCCTGCCGGAGTGGTCGGAAACGGACGCCGGGACGGAACAGCCCGTGCGCCAAGGTGCAAGTGCAAGACAGTGAAAGCCCTTTCACCCACGTTAGGGATTGCAGGGGAAAGCCCACAGCATAGCGAGGACTTGCAGCGGAAAGCCCGACCCGAAGGGGAACGCCCAAACAACCACCCGCAGAACTGCTTTTAAGCATACCTTGAAAAAAGGAAGACCGAATATTCCGAAGTTTCGCCCTTATGATATATATTTGTAATTGAGCGAAGATAATAGCGGGAAACGTAGATAATTACATGTCAGTGATTATGAATCAAAAAAAGGAAATATTAGAAAAATTGGCTTTCATAAGACGCCATAAAGAATTTGCATCTTTTGGAGTAAAGGAACAAGAGGTATCTTATAATCCTTGTCTATCTGAAGAAGATATTAAGGAGTTTGAGCATAAACATTGTATAACTCTTCCTGATGATTACAGAACTTTTATTTCTGAAATAGGAAATGGTGGTTTCGGACCGGGATATGGATTATTGCCTCTTGATAAAGCTATTGTTGATTTCAAATTAAGAGACAAACCTAATATTTCCTTGAATGAAAAATTCCCATATCAAGATAGTTGGAATGAAGAATGGATAACCTCCTTTAATTGGAACGAGGGATACCCGGAAACGGAAATTGTTAATGCGTATATTAGTACCGCACATATTGCAGGCTGCCTGCAAATAAGTCATTTCGGACATGGATGTACATTTCTATTGGTGGTGAATGGAAATGAAAAAGGACATATTTGGTTTGATGGACGAGCTGATTATAGTGGACTTGTACCGAAATTAAAAGATGGGCAAAGAATATCATTTATAGAATGGTATGTAACCTTTCTTGATATGGAAATTGAGAACATAAATGAATCACTAACACACAGCACTACCGCTTAAAGCGGAACGCTGTCGGACATTATCAACCCATAAAATAATGAAAACATTAGATAGAAAGTCCCAAAATGTAATATCTAAAGATTGGTTGAGTGAATTTCCAGATTTCAAGCAATACAAACCAATGTTACTGATTCGGAGAAACGGACCAGTTTTATGTGGGCTTGATCTAAGGACTACTTCATCTAAGGAAGATTATGAACCAACCTTTTTCATTCATGGTTTAATGATTGAAGCTGCTCCTGTCATGTCAATGGGAAGTGTTTTCACCTCATTAACAGATAAAGGAGCAAGAGATTATGTTCGCATTTGTTCTCATGAAAAAGATTTTAGAGATGCTTCACTAAGAATTAAAAAATCTATTTCTCCGCTTCAAAAAGCATCTCTTTCATTATACGAACTTATAGAATTTATAAAGAAGCAAGAAAGCTATAAATATTATTCGTCCTATGAGTTTGAAATTATCATTCTTCTTCTATTTTACTATGGAAAAGTAGATAAAGCCGAAAAAGAACTTGAAAATGCTCTAAGCATAATATCAAGATGGGATAATAGTACATGGCTCATTCGCTTTTTAGGAATAAAAGGTTGGGAAAGAAAAATGAGAAATTTAATGAATAAAGATACATTACAAGAAAACATAAATAAAGAAATAGTGAAATATAAATTAAAAGAATTTATTGATTATAGATTAATTGACAATAAATGAGGTTGATAACAAACAGCAAACCGACTGAATAAGCGGAAGGTTGCCGAACATTACGACTCTTTCCCGTAACTTTGAAACCTCTAATGAATATGGTTATGAATAAAAATATACTCACCTTCTTAAATGAATATGCGGAAATACCCGATCCGCAATATGCCATCATGTTGCGAGGCGCTTGGGGATGCGGCAAAACGTTTTTCATCCGTCAATGGATGGAGCAACTGAAAAACAACAGAGAAGCGGACAAGTTAAAATGGCAGCCTATTTATGTGTCTTTATATGGTTTGACCACGACCCAGCAAATTACAGAACAAATCAACAAAGAAATATCCCCGTGGCTATATAGCAAGGGAATGAAATTAGCTAAGAATGTATTAAAAGTTGCCTCGAAAATCGCTTTGAAATACGACATTGACGGTGATGGCAAGGATGAAGGAAGTGTAACCTGTGACTTGGACTCCATTTTACTGTTGAAAGAAGAAAATTCCGAGATAAAAGGAAACAAGATTCTGATTTTTGACGACCTTGAAAGGTGTGATGTCAAACTGGAAACCTTGTTGGGATACATCAATTACTTTTCAGAACATTGTAAATGCAAGGTCATTATCATTGGCGATGAGAACAAGATTTCCGAAAAAGAGGGCGAAAAATCTAATTTGAAATTCAAGGATTTCAAGGAAAAGACCATCGGGCGCACTTTCGAGATTAAAGTGAATATAAAGGAGACACTCGATTTTTTCATTGGCGAAATATCCGCCAACAACAGAAACCTCTTGTCTGAGAACAAAGAGCTTATAATCAAGATATTCCAAGCATCTAAATTCGATAATTTAAGAGTCCTTCGGCAATGTCTGAACGATTACCACAGGATAATCATGGCTTTGCCGGAACATTATCATGAATCTCCCAAATACAAACTTATCATAACATCACTATTGGCAAATTTTGTCGCCGTTTACTGCGAGTATAAGGGTGGAAATACCGAAATTGCGAGCCTGTTCAACAGCCTGTACAATATGTTCCCAGATAAAGAGAAAAATGAGGAGCGTGAAAAAATCCTCTCCAAATACCATTTTATAGAGATAGGCAAGCGGTTGGATATTTTCAGTGATTTTATCGTCAATGAAATTGTCTGCTATCTGGAAAGCGGGTATTTTGACACAACCTATTTGCAGCAATACTTTGCTGCCGAAGACGCAAGTTTGAATAGTTGGGACTATCTGTATGATTATTGGAGACTGGATAACGAAGAATACGAGAAACATTACGAGGAAACGGTACGGTATTACTTTGCGGATAAAAGCGTTGATCTAAAAGAATTGTTTGTTATTATATCTGTACTATCGGTTTTATATAGCGACAACCTTGTTCACGTATCCGAGGAAGACATCATTGCCCAAGGCAAGCAATCCATAGACAGGCTGATGGAAGGTATCAGCGATATGGAGGGTTTGTTGAGCTGTAACTCAAAGGTACATGCGGGTGCAAGAAGGAATCATTCTAATATTGGTTCAGATCGAATTTTGAATGTACTGGTTGCGTATTTTCAAACTCTGTTTGAGCAAAGATTGGATCAATGCCCTAACAAAGTATCTGTCATGCTGGAAGATCTAACGGATGAAACTTGCGAACGCCTGAATCTGGCATTGAATGATGTAATCCCGGTCAAACAGCGTCTTTATAGGGATACTTCAATATTCCAAGAGGCTAATGCGGACAAGGTCTCAAAAAGTATTTTGGGATTGTCCAACGAATCACGCAACACCTTTCTGCATTTTTTGCAGTCCCGTTATAAATATACCTCCTATGGCACTGAAATAGAAAACTTGAACGAATGCTGCCAATCGGATCTGCCCCAACTAAAATTAATCAATGAGAAATTAAAGGCAGAAGCGGCAAACAGAAGATTGATAGAAAAGTATTCCATTGAGAAAATTACAAACCTGATAGATGAAATTACCGCAAAAGTGAAATAGCTATTCCCGTTCATCCTCGAAAGCGATGGTCTGGCAAGGGATATGCCGATGATGAACTTCATCCCGTGTGACGGCACGGACGGACGTGTTCCGTTTGTCCTTCCGCCCCGATGTCCGGCTTCGGCCATGCAGCCTGCCGAAGTGGTCGGAAACGGACGCCGGGACGGGACAGCCCGTGCGCCAAGGTGCAAGCGCAAGACAGTGAAATCCCTTTCACCCACGTTAGGGATTGCAGGGGAAAGCCCACAGCATAGCGAGGACTTGCAACGGAAAGCCCGACCCGAAGGGGAACGCCCAAACAACCATCCGCAAAAACTGCTTTTGAGCATACCATAGAAAAAAGGAAGACCGAACGCTCCGAAGTTTCGTCCTTATGATATATATTTGTAATTGAACGGAAAAAATAGCTGCATATCAAGGCTTGAAGCGAAGATTACAGCGAAAAAGCAAATCACTACCTATTTTTGAAAAGAATTGCATTTATGGAAAAATACAAAGTAGATTATAGTGAGTTTTCTTATTTTAAAGGCATAACGATAGATTTTGATTCTTTAGAAGAAGGTCTTGATTATGCCCAAAGACATAATATCAAAGATGTTTTAGTCCGCTCTGAAAAGAATGATATAAAAAGAGTTGTAAACTTTGATTTTCTAAATAGGCGGGATTTTATACAAACATTTCATTGGATCGTTTCTCTTTCTAAAAGG
>ERZ1024483.292-NODE-292-length-14854-cov-9.821745_pt1 | contig 14854 bp, 12 predicted proteins | sample MGYA00520799_ERZ1024483 | MGnify/ENA primary metagenome ERZ1024483 (study PRJEB33242, sample SAMEA3444315) | Homo sapiens | biome: Host associated; feature: Gastrointestinal tract; material: Stool | place: Uganda | collected 2011-01-01 ...
TTGAGTCCTGAAGCGCTTTGTTTGAGCCCTTAAGTTCATCGTTAGAGTCCCGAAGAGCTTTGTTTGAACTCGTCAGTTCGTCATTTGAGTCCTGAAGCGCTTTGTTTGAGCCCTTAAGTTCATCGTTAGAGTCCCGAAGTGCTTTGTTTGAGCCTTTAAGTTCATCATTATAGTCCCGAAGAGTTTTGTTTGAGCTCGTCAGTTTGTCATTTGAGTCCTGAAACGCTTTGTTAGAGCTTGTCAGTTCATCGTTTGAGTCTTGAAGAGCTTTGTTGTCCTTTAGCTGTTGTTTGTTGGTAGCGCTCAACTCTTCAGTCAAGGCTTTCAGTACCTTCTCCGACAGTTTCAACAAATGGTTTTTCCGGCTGAAGTACACCACTGCTGCAATGACAACCAACAGCATAAGTATACATATTATCGTCACGTTTTTCCAGATGGCTTCCTTTTGGAGCTTTTCATTGTAAGCTGACAATATTACATGCAGGTTGGTATACAACTCTACCTGTTGCAGACGACTATTATATGCATGTGCGTCTTTCAATGTTTGATTGATATATTTCCGGGCTTTGTCAAGATCATTTTTGTTTTTATAAAGCAACAGAGCAACATCCTGCAATGCCAGACTCTCATTGTTAGCCGACATTACATCGCTAATGGCAGCAAGAAGCAGATAACGCCTCTGCTGCTCCCACAGTTTATTGTTGCCGTAAGCCTTTGACAGAGCGTATGCCGCCCTGCCGTACATGCGGTTTTCCGGTCCGATCATTTGCATTGCCTTATTCAATGAAGCGCTAATCTCATTGATACTCCTGCCTGAGAAAAAGAGATTTATACCCTTCATGTAATAATACAATGCGCTATTCTTAGGACAGTAGTATAGTGCCTTGCCAATATATTCCTTGAACAGTTCGTTATAATGTTTGCTGAACTCCATTTTCTGACAATAGGCATTCAGATTGTAATAAAGTGAACTCTGGGCGCAGTAGAAAAGGAAATTTTGCTTTGGATCGGATTGTGATATCTCGATTTTGTCCAGATTTTCCTTCGCCTCAATATAGAAGCCTCGTTCAATCAGCAGACTTGCCTTTGTAATCAGGAATCGGTTGCAATAATCAGAATTGCCAGTCTGTTTGGCAAGGCTTATTCCCCTTTGAACATACACCATTGCCGAGTCGTAAACGTATGGGCTATACTCGTTTGCCAACTGTTCATATATGCGTAGCTTGTCTGTTGCAGCTATCACGAATTTAGCTCCGAGCTTAATGTCTTTTAGCCTTTTTTCTTTTATGACATCATAATCCGCACTATGGGCTATTACTGAGTCTAATCTTTCGTAAAGTTTGTTATTGTCTGCGCGAGCATTAATGAGCGACAGACTGATAGTTATTGTCAATATCAATGTCCTCATAGATCTTTAAATATTAAGTTTTTGCCTTTTTTATCTACAAATATATAGATTTTTTATTAGATATATTATATGTATTTTCTACTTTTTTTAAATCGTTTTTTTTCGATTCTTACTTACCCCCCCCCATTTTACGTTGTGTAAGTTGCTGTTTATCTGGTAGTTGTGAATTTTTCATATTACTCGTACTTACTTGAAACTTACACGATGCACTTTAACCTCCAGAATGTATATACCTTTGCACCGAAAATTTTGGGAGGTACAAATTCCGAATTTAGAAGAAACGTTTTGATTGAAATAATAATACGTATAATACGATAAAATAAAAGAACTTTAATGATGTCAATGAAATTTTTCAGGAAAATTTGTTTTGTCGCAACTCTCTTTCTCTTTGCTCTGCCAATGGTTGCCGCAACCATAGATGGCGGAGGCAAAATAGAGAAGAAGGTTTGGCAGGATTCAGACCCTAACAAGGAGAATTATTTTAATAACCGTCGTGCTCTCGTAGGACCGGGATGTACAATCAATAGCATTGGTGATGGTGTTCAGGTGGTTTCAGGAACAGCTAATCTTCAGAACCTTTGCAATGATGATTTGGATGATTATGCTACGATTCCGGCGCTTGCAAATGTTACAGTTGTAGGAAATCCTATTATCAGCGTTAAGGACAATCAGCATTATTATGCTGGTGGTACAGAGGCTGGTTTTGTTATTTGTGCAAAATCAAATGCAAGCATCCTTACTCTCAATTTGGCAGATTTCTACAAAATACAGTTTCTTAAGGACGGAAAAGCGGTAGGCAAACTCCTGGAGATCTCTACCGGTAAGTCTGTCACTGGTCTTGGACTGTCGTTGCTGACAATCCCTGGCTCAGATCAGGTAAACAAATTGTACACGGCTACAGCTCCCGGTAATTTCGATGAAATCAAGCTTGTTCAGTGTGGAGTTGATGCCAAAGTGCTCTCTGCTATTAATATCAAGTATGCATTTGTAGGCAAGGCTCGTGAGTATACTATTACCAATAATAAGGAGAATGGTATTGCGAAGTATTCTCAGGAACAGAAGCGCGGAAGTTTTAAATTGAGTACAAGTAATTTGGGTGGTAATATGATTGATGAGGATCTTACCAATGGCTATGCAGCCGTAGTAGGAGCGTTAATTCCAGTATCAACTCCAGTTACTGTATACGCCAAGCCTTCTGATAATGAGGAGTCATTCCCTAAGGGAACAGAAGTGGGATTCAAGTTTAATGGATTTAATCTCGCCAATCTTTCGGTAGGCTCTGGCGTTGAACTCACACTTTTCAACAAAGAGAATAAAGAAATAGGCAAGTATGACATCTCTAATAAACTTCTGGGTCTTGGACTGATTGAGGATACCAAGGACGGTGAAGTCGTTATGAGAGCTCCTGCAGCCTTCTCAGCAGCAAAGATTTTCTTCAAAGGCATAGGAATAGAAGTTGGTGGTACCTCCGTCAACTACGCCTTTGTGCGCATGGCTCCCGATGCTGCTTCTCATCATTGTCCAATCAATGCCACATCAAGCCGCGATGTGTCTGGAAGTGTCAATCAGTTCCAGTTGCAGCACAACAAGAATGTTGATGTGACATGGTCTGTCCAGAGCCATCCGGAGGGTGCCGCTGATGTTGAAGTGGTTTCCACATCAGGCTTGGTAAGCAATTTGTCTCTTCCCGGCAAGTATGTTTTCCGTGCGACAGCTACAGATGGTTGCTATGAAGAGACTACACTCAACTATGCCCCAAAATATGTTGCGGAGGAACACGGAGTGAATATCCTTGTCAATAAGGAGGGTGAGAAGCCTAAATACGTGTTGAGCGATAAGCTTGGCGGTGGTTTGATACAGATATTCGATAGAATGATGAACTGCTCAGCCATACTTACTACTTCTCTCAACGATTTCGCCTATCGTGAGCCAGGCGTTGAAGTGGCTGCCAACAAGGGTCTCGTTGGCATCAAGACAGCTGATGGTTCTAACTTTGCTGATGGTTTGAATGGTAATGCAAGAGCTTTCAATGGCAAGATGAAGGTAGGTTTTGTGGTATCTGCCAAGGCTACCGGACTCGATGCTAATGTGCTTAAGCTCTACAACATCAAACTCTACAATAATGGCAAGGAAGTGACTGAAGGTGTAACAACCCATTGGGATGCCATCTCAGCCGGACTTATCGGTAAAGAGGAAACACATAAAATGTGTCTGAACGTTGAAGTGCCTGCGGGCTGCGTGTTTGATGAGATTGTACTTTATAGCACAGGCGTTCTTTCTGCCGACCTCTCACAGCTCAATATCTACTATGCGTATGTAGCCGATGCTGAGGCAGACAATGCTACTACCAATCCGATATATGGTGCGCAGGTGGTGTCTACAAATAACACCAATGCATCAATCGACTTTGCAAATACTCAGATGGTCCAAGTTGCCAACATTGGCAATGGCTACAACGAGTTGAGCAATTTGATTGACGACTCAATGGATACATACTTGACTCTCCCGTTGGGAGCAAACTTAGGTGGTGCGACTATCTCTGTCAATATGGGTAAAGTTATAGATAAGGGACAGCAGCTCGTTATGGTTACCAGAAAACTGGCTTTAGGATTGGGTGTAAGTCTTGGCGAAGGTCTTAAGTTGACCACCTATCTCGATGATGAAAAGCAGGAAGAACTGACAAACTGGAAGGTTCTTGGTGCTGATGTAATAGGCAGTAAGGGCGACAGCTATGCCGTGCTCAATCCTACCAAGTCGTTCGATCAGGTTCGTATCACACCGGTTAAGGCGCTCTCTGCTCTTGAGAATCTTCAGATTAAAGGCTTCGCTCTGCGTACCGACATGAACGACGACGGAACACTCAATGGAGACGACCTTCTGGTTCTTGATGAGGACAAGACTCTTACTGTTACTAAGTCATACAAAAATGCCAGGATGCTGCTCCACCGTACTTTCACCAAGAGTGCTGACAACGACAAGAAGGGATGGAACTCTATCATTCTTCCCGTTGATATGACAGCAGCTCAGGTTAAGCAAGCTTTCGGCGATGGTGTACAGATGGCAAAGTTCGACCGTTTGGAGAACAACTGGATCAAGTTCTCTACCGTGAACGTAGCTGGTGACAACGTAGTGCTGTATAAGAATACACCTTATATAATATATCCTACAAGGGAGCCGCTCGGCAACTATTCATACACCACTATCGACGGCGAGACTAATACTCTCAATGTTCCGGTATATGTAGCCGATGGCATCAACTACGATGATCAGACATCCGAACTTGAACACACAGTAAATGGAACTGGAATGACCTACACTGGTTCGTACGACAGTAAGACCGTTGTGTCCGCCGACTCATATATGTTCAGCAAGGGCGACCTTGTTCACACCAACAAGGAACACACGGTAAAGGCATATCGCTGCTGGCTTAAAGAAGATGTATCTTCTGGCAAAATGTTGATGTTCTCGCTTGATGGCAACGGCTTGGATGGTACAACTGGCATCCAGGTTATTGAGGAGAACAAGCAGAATACAAACGCCGGCATCTACAACCTTGGCGGTGTGCGCATGAACACCAACAATATCGATAAGTTGCCGAAGGGTGTGTATGTTGTTAACAACAAGGTAGTGGTAAAGAAATAATATTATAACTGCATTATGAAAAAGAAGAAATACGTAGCTCCGGAGATTAGCGTTATCGAAATGGAGTCTTTACAGATAATGGCTGTAAGCCCTGACAGTCCAAGTAGCCCGAACCTTCCTAACACTGGTACCCGTGGTTGGACTCCAGACGGTAATACAAACAATGGATTCGGCATCGTAGAAGAAGGGGATGGAGATTATAGTGACGGAGATTTCTAACCTTTAGACAACTAAGGAACTCACTATTTTATTAAAGTTGAACGCCCTGCAAGTGTGAAAGCATTTGCAGGGCGCTTTAATAATGTATAGAGAAGCGGTGGACGGGGTGGGGAAGTGTTGGGCAAGATGCAAACGATTGCAGGTGTGTGCGAACACACTAAGGGTTGATGTAAGTCAAAAATAGGCGTTTTTAAGCGAAAAAAGAGGGTGAATGCTTGTTTGTGTACGCAAACAATTGTAACTTTGCATCGTCAAAACAAGGGAACCGTGAGGCAACCGATTGACAAACAACATTAGGTAAAAGGTATTGAAAGGATAATTCGATAGGAAAGTCTTAAAGGTAAAGAAGATTCAGGACAACAAGAAGGTAAAAGATTAGGATGACTAAGGTATTAGGAAGGTAAAAGGTTAGGATAACAACAAGGTATTAGAAGGTAGAAAGTTAGGATAACAACACGAAGGTATTAGAAAAGGTGAAAAGTAAAGGGTAACTTTGGTAAAGGTATTAGGTTGAAAAGGTAAGTAAGTTATTAGGTTAGGATTGTTAATAGAAGGTACATAGTTTGGTAGTTAAATGGTTAATTAAGTAGAAAAGTTATGTTGATGACGGTAATGATGAGCCTATTTGCAGCTACAGCTGCAATAGGAATGTGGGGAGAAGACAACAAGTAACGGTCTTTCTCACCCCACGCAGGATGAAGCGGAAACGCGGAATCTGAACAAAATTGAGAAAAAATAGGAATTAGTAAATAGTTGGTCCATTGCAGCACAGCTGTGATGGATTTTTTTTAATTTTATATATTCAGATGTTATTAGAATTTTTCCTTACATGCAACAAGATTGGCGCCTTCACGTTGGGCGGCGGCTACGCCATGATTCCGATTATGGAGCGTGAGTTCGTAGACAAGCACCAGTGGATGGACCGTCAGGAGTTCATGGACATAATGGTAGTGGCGCAGACCACGCCCGGCATCTTCGCCATCGACATGGCGAGCCACATTGGCTACAAGTTGCGCGGTGTGTGGGGCGGCATAGTCGGAGCGATAGGCATTGCGCTGCCGTCGATTATAGCGATAATGGTGATAGCGATGTTCTTCCAGAACTTCAAGAACAACGAGTACGTTGCGAAGTTCTTCCGCGGAGTGCGTCCGGCTGTGGTGGCGCTCATCGCTGCGCCGTGCTTCAAGATGGCGAAGACGGCGAACATAACATGGCGCACGGCATGGATACCGGTGGCGTGTGCGGCGCTGATATGGCTGCTGGGCGTGTCGCCGATATATATCATCATAGCTGCCGGCTTGGCAGGATATCTTTATGGAAAAATGTTGAATTCAAAACTCGAAAAATGATTTTCTTAAAACTGTTCATTATATTCACGAAGATTGGCACGTTCAACTTCGGTGGCGGCTACGCCATGCTGTCGCTCATACACAACGAGACGGTGGTGAAGAATGCGTGGCTCACCAACTCTGAGTTTACGGACATCGTTGCCATCAGTCAGTCGACGCCGGGTCCGATCGGCATCAACGCCGCTACATACGTAGGCTATACGGCGGTGCTCAACCAGGGTTATCCCGAGTGGATGGCGATGATAGGCTCTGTGCTGGCGTCGCTCTCTATCATCTGGCTGCCGTTCATCATCATGATACTCATATCGAGATACCTCATGACCCACCGCGACTCTAAGGCGGTGAAGAGCGTGTTCGCCGGTCTGCGCCCCGCCATTATAGGCTTGATAGCAGCCGCATCCTTGCTGCTTATGACCAATGACAACTTCGGCTCGCCGAAAGACGAGCCGATAGGTTTCGGTATCAGCGTTGTGCTTTTTGCCGTAACGTTCTTCCTGACACGCTACCGCAAGACCAACCCGATACTGGTTATGCTGTGTTGTGGTCTGCTGGGCCTGCTTGTGTTCTAAATAATCATGCTCTGAGCACTTGAGTTCTAAACGCTTGGGTTTTAAGCGATAGGACAGCGCAGGTGGCGCATTTCGTGTCCGCCCCACATGGCGTCGTTGCAATACTCGAAGCCCACCGAACGATAGAGACGCTCGGCGTTGGGATTGCCCTTATCGACGAGCAGTGCTGCAGGCAGATTGAGGCTTGCGGCGTGCTCAGTGGCACGTTTCAGCAGTTGGCGTGCTATGCCGCGGCGGCGATATTCGGGATAGATAGCCAGCGAGTCGAGATAGAACTCGCCCGCTTCGGTTTCGTCGTCCATCTGCGAGTAGTCCATCTGGAGCTGCTTCATCGCTTCTTCCTGGAAGCGGCGGCGCAGGCGGTGAAGGTCGGCTCCGTTGTAGCCCACGATGGCTCCGGCTACCGGTGCGTACTCCACGTTGCCCTCCGTAGCCTCCTCGTCAACAGCCACGAAGGCGTTGCGCCAACTGTACTGCGAGTCGTCCATCAGAACGAGGTCGAGCATCATGTGATAGAAATCGTCGAGCGTGTGTTCCTTGCCTGCCAGATACTGGCAGCAATCTTCCGTCATCGCCGTCATTATGAGCTGAGCGATGTCGGCTGCGTGTGCTGGTGTTGCTGGAATAATAGTCATATAAGTAGTTTCTTTTTCCGACAAATTTAAGCAAAACTCGCCGAACCTACAAATATTTTTACTAATATTAAGAGGTGTGCAGCAGGTTGACCGGCGACGGAGTGGGGAAATAAATTCCGCAGAAACACTTGTTTATATGGATTTAAATGCCTAACTTTGCAAAAACAATCAAACCATTTTTGTTAAACACGGAGGGCAGAGCATGGCGTCGGGCAAGTCTGGGTGAGACTTCGCAAAGGCTATCAAGGTCTGCTTTGCTCCTGTCGTAGCAGAAACGGTAGCATATTGAAAAACAATAGATAAAGACAGATGAATGAGAATTCCGGCAGCAGGAACAGTGTCGGGATTCTTGTTTTTTTGTTATAGTAAAGAAAAAACATTAATAAAACAAACAAAGAAATCATGGCTTACATGTCACAAGAAGGCTACGACAAGCTCGTTGCCGATTTGAAACAGCTCGAATCAGTAGAGCGTCCTAAGGCTTCTGCAGCTATTGCTGAGGCTCGCGACAAGGGCGATTTGAGCGAGAATGCTGAGTATGACGCCGCTAAGGAGGCTCAGGCTCATCTCGAAGAGAAGATAAACCGTCTGAAGGTTGCTATCGCCGAGGCGAAGATTATCGACACATCGCGTCTTAGCACAAATACTGTGCAGATTCTGTCGAAGGTGGTGATGACAAACCTCGCCAACAAAGCAAAGATGTCCTACACCATCGTGAGCGAGAGCGAGGCTAACCTGCGTGAGGGCAAGATCTCTATCAATACACCTATCGCTCAGGGTCTGCTCAACAAGAAGGTGGGCGACGAAGTGGAGATCAAGATTCCGCGCGGCACTATCCACCTGCGCATCGATAGCATCTCTTTCGAATAAAAGAGGGTGTGGTAGCACCGCATAAGATATTGGAAAAATCGCCTCATTGGGCGCTCAAAATACGTTCGAAGCCAGAAACCGCAGACCTGAAGTCTGAGGTTTCTGGCTTTCGCGTATATAAAAATATGTGTGAATGCGTGTGCTTGTCCGTTTTTTTCACTAATTTTGTAGAAATAAACTTTTAAAACCTATTGTTATGGATATATTCTCTAAAATCGCCGCAGGCGAGATTCCCAGCTATAAGTGTGCTGAGAGCGAACAGTTCTACGCTTTCCTCGATATCAACCCGTTGGTGAAGGGCCACACACTCGTCATTCCGCGCCGCGAAGTGGACTACATCTTCGACATGGAGGACGACGAGATTGCCCAGTATCAGGTGTTTGCAAAGAAGGTGGCTGTAGCCATCAAGCGCGCTTTCCCATGCATCAAGGTGGGCGAGGCAGTGCTCGGACTCGAAGTGCCACACGCTCATATCCATCTCATCCCGATGCAGTCGGAGAAGGACATGCTCTTCTCTAACCCGAAGCTGAAGCTCTCGGAAGAGGAGTTCCGCGAGATAGCCGACAAGATCTACACCGAGTTCAAGAAACTGTAACACAACAACCCCCGCAATTCAGCTATGAAGAGAAACATTGCCATTATACTCGCTGGTGGAGTAGGCTCACGCCTTGGTATGTCCACACCGAAACAGTTCTTTAAGGTGGCAGGCAAGATGGTCGTGGAGCACACCATCGATGTGTTCGAGCGCAACCAGCACATCGACGAGATAGCCATCGTGTCTAATCCGGCGCTCGTTGCCGACTTCGAGAATATCGTGCTGCGCAACAAGTGGCGCAAGGTGAAGAAGATACTGAAGGGCGGAGCCGAGCGCTACTACTCGTCGCTCTCTGCCATCACCGCCTATCAGAACGAGGACGCCAACCTCATCTTCCACGACGCCGTACGTCCGCTCGTCAGCCAGCGCATCATCGACGACGTCGTGAAGGCGCTCGACACCCACCGCGCCGTGAACGTAGCCGTGCCTTCTGCCGATACAATCATTGAGGTGGACGGCGACTTCATCACTAACATCCCCGACCGTTCTCGTCTGCGTCGCGGACAGACTCCGCAGGCGTTCGACCGCCAGCTCATTGCCGAGGCTTACGAGAAAGCGCTCAAGGACCCCAACTTCCGCACTACCGACGACTGTGGCGTGGTGCGCACCTATCTGCCCGAAGAGCCTATCTTCGTGGTGCGTGGCGAGGAGAGCAACATGAAGCTCACCTATCGCGAGGACACATACATGATGGACAAGCTGTTCCAGCTGAAGAGCACCGAGCCCAACGACGTGCAGATCGGCGCTGAGTCGTTCTGCGGAAAAGTGGCTGTGGTGTTCGGCGGAAGCTACGGCATCGGCAAGAACATCGTGGAGATGCTCGAGCAGAGCGGCGCTCATGTCCACTCGTTCTCGCGCGGCGCAACGCATACCGATGTCGGCGACGACAACCAGGTGGCTGAGGCTCTTGCTGCTGTGGAGCAGAAGGAAGGACATATCGACTATGTTATCAACACCGCCGGCGTGCTCAACCGCGAACCGCTCGCTTCGATGGAGTACGACACCATACTGAAGGCTGTGCAGACCAACTATATGGGCACGGTGAACGTGGCTCTGCGTGCTCGTCCTTACCTGCAGCGCACTCGTGGCAAGCTCATCTTCTTCACATCCAGCTCGTACACCCGCGGTCGCGCTTTCTACAGCATCTACTCATCGACAAAGGCTGCCATCGTCAATTTTGTGCAGGCAGTTGCGCAGGAGTGGGATGCCGACGGAATCAGCATCAACTGCATCAACCCTGAACGTACGAAGACACCGATGCGCCAGCAGAACTTCGGCATCGAACCCGACGAGACGCTGCTCATGCCGGAACGTGTAGCTGAGGCTACGCTGCGCACACTGCTCACCGACTGCACGGGTCAGGTGATTGACGTGCGCCGACCTTCGGCTGACAAGTAATACATGGCAGGTTGACGGGTCGGTGTGACGGCTCGTCTGCTTGCAGATCTTCAACGAAACAATTTTAAATGGATTTTTTAACCGAATTCAAACAGCGCCACCTCCGTTGTGCGCAGCTCAAGCAACTCTCCATTCTTGAGGAGATTGACCGCATCTGTCGCAAGCACGACATCAAGTACTGGCTCGACGGAGGCACTCTGCTCGGCGCCGTGCGTCACGGAGGCTTCATTCCGTGGGACGACGATATCGACATCGCAATGACGCTCGACGACTCGCGCCGCTTCGCTGAGATAGCTCCTAAGGAACTGCGCAGCGGACTCGTGCTGCAAACGCCCGAGACCGAGAACACCAGAGAGCCGATTATGAAGGTGCGCGACCTCAACTCGTTCTACGTTGAGGGCAATGAGGACTTCTCGCTTGACTACTCGAAGGGACTCTTCGTAGATATCTTCCCGTTCATTCCTTACCCTAACGTGTCGCGCGGCTTCTGCAAGCGTTATGGCAAGGCTATGTCGAAGTGCTACTCCATATTGCACCACTCGCATCAGTACTCGTGGCGTGCTACGTTCGAACTGTTCTACTTCGGTGCGAAGTATCTCTTCTGCAAGTCGGTGTGGGCTGCGGCTTTCGCCTTGCGCAAGTGCGACACCTACATCTCGAACGTGCTTATAAACAACGGCTACGGCATCATGCACCGCCGCGACTGCGTGTTCCCGCTTTCCACGATAGAGTTCGAAGGCAAACGCTTCGCTGCGCCAGCCGACCCCGACGCTTATCTGAGCGACCTCTACCGCAACTATATGCAGGTTCCGCCGAAGGAGAAGCAGAAGGTTCACGCCGTATTCATTCTGCCCGACCTCGTTGAGGAGGCAGAAGTCAAGAAGTAACGTTGTGGAATAAAGCTATCCGCAACTCTCTTGCTAACAACAATTATTTTATACATAATGAAGCAGACACAAACCGTAGCGGTTGTGATGTGTACATACAACGGAGCGAGTCGACACCTTGCAGAGCAGCTCGACTCGCTCTTTGCGCAGACACTGACGCCGAAGGAGATAATAGTGCAGGACGACTGTTCTACCGACAACACCATGGAGATGCTCGCCGACTATGCCCGCCGTGCGCCCCACGGAGTGCTGATGCGTGTCTATCAGAACGCGCAGCAGCAGGGTATCAACCGCAATTTCTTCTCAGCCATGCGCCGTGCCACAGCCGACCTCATCGCCGTTTGCGACCAGGACGACATCTGGCTGCCTATGAAGCTCGAGGAGCAAAGCGCCGCTATTGGTCAGAACATGATGTGTGTCTGCCGATCGGTGCCGTTCACCGAGACCGGTGCTGAGGTGCGCTACGACAGTCGCCGACCCAACTGCAACCTCATCCGTCTGTTCTATGCCTCGATGATGGGCCACTGTCAGATGCTGCGTCGCGAGTTGCTCGACGTGATACCTACTGAGGAAGAGTGTCCCGAGATATACCGCCGCACGTGCTACGACGTGATGACAGCCACTGCTGCTGCGGCTCTCGACAGCATCGTGCTGCTCGATAAGGTGCTTGTGCGACAGCGCCGCTATGCCGAGGCTGCCACATACGTCGGTGTCGACGCCCATCGTGTGCGGTCTGCCGACAATGCAGCCTACATGGTGTGGTACGGCGTGCGCAACTATTCGAAGGTGAAGCCCTGGATGAACGCCCACTTCGCCGCTCGCCGCGACTTCCTGCTTTGGGTAGAACGCAAGTCGAAGACTGCCTTCTCGGTTTCTGAAGCAGTTCATCGTGATTCGGAGCATTCTCCGTCAAGCAAAGACACCATTCTCCCCACCACCGACAACGCCATCTTCCACGATGGCTTGCGCTTGCTCAACTACGAGACGGGTAGGGGACTGAAGGCGTTCCTCGGTTTGTTGCGAATGTACGTTCGTTATCGCCACCGCATCTTCTACACACACGAGACCGACCCCGTTGCGTTTCTGCGCGCCGTGCTCCATCCGTTCATGCAGATATACAACTACCGCTACCTCGTAGGCAAGACCTACCGTTGACATCCGGCGGTCTTCCACGTTACAGCTCCATACATATTATGAAGGTTTATTTCTACCATACGCAGAACATACAGTATTGCCTCCGTCGCATGGCGGAGGGCGAGTTCCCGTCGCATTTTCTCTACGGAGCATGCCACCTTGCCGACAACGGCGTCGACGTGGTGTATCACCGCTCGCCGAAGCACGAACTCTCCCGACTGAAGACTGCGCTCTATACGGCGTGGCGTGTGCTCACCTGCCGCGAGCGTTTCGACGCCATCTACGCCACCCACTACAAAGGTCTCGAACTCGTTGTGCTGCTGCGCGCACTCGGCTTGTTCCGCAAACCCATCGTCGTGTGGCACCACCAGCCCATAGTGAAGTCGAAGAGCCGTCTGCGCGAACTGCTCGGTCGCTTCTTCTACAAAGGTTTCGACCGCCTGATATTCTTCTCGCCGAAACTCGTCGACGACTCGCTGAAGGCGCCGAAAGCCGACCAACACAAGCTCGTCGTAGGGCATTGGGGTGCCGACCTCGCCTTTTATGATAAGATAAAGGCTGAACTCAAAGCGGAGCAAGTCTCATCACCTCAACACCTCACCACAACACCACCTCAACATCTCACCACCTCAACATCTTTCATCGCCACCGGCAAGGAGCAGCGCGACCAGCCCACACTCATCGAAGCGTTCAACCGCACCGGTCGCCACCTTATATTATATATAGGCATAAATCCGAACCCGAACGTGCCCAACCCCAACCTCGAAGCCGTGGAGCGCTGCAAGCCCGCCGATAACATCGACGTGGTGAAGATATGCGGACTGCTGCCTTACGAGATAGCTCGCGAAGTGGCGAAAGCCGACTGTGTTGTCATCTGCTGCCACCGCACACGCTACACCGCTGGACTCACCACTGTTGTGGAAGCGCTGGCTCTCGGTCTGCCCATCATCTGCAGTCGCAATCCGCAGATACCGGTCGACTTCGACCGTCTTGGCTGCGGCATCTCCGTCGAATACGGCGACGTCGAGGGGTGGCAGAGAGCCGTCGAATACATAGCCGCTCATCCCGAAGAAGCACGCAAGATGGGCTGTCGCGGACGCGAACTTGCTGAGCGAATGTTCAACGACGAACGTTGCGCAAAGGAGGTTGCTGAGGTTATAAAGGAAATTAGTTTGTAAAAATTACAAATAATCCTTTGCAGTTTCAAACTTAATGTGTATCTTTGCATAAACAAAATAAAAATGGCTTAAAGAATAATCATTATGAAGGAACTTAAAGGAACAAAGACAGAGCGCAACCTGCAGGAGGCATTCGCAGGTGAGTCGCAGGCACGCAACAAGTACACATACTATGCATCAAAGGCTCGCAAGGAGGGCTATGAGCAGATAGCTGCTCTCTTCGAGGAGACAGCACAGAACGAGAAGGAGCACGCAAAGATGTGGTTCAAGTATCTGCAGGGGGGTGCTATCAAGGACACCGTAGAGAACCTGAAGGACGCTGCTGCTGGCGAGAACTTCGAGTGGACCGACATGTACGATCGCATGGCTAAGGAGGCTGACGAGGAAGGCTTCGCAGAGATTGCTGCCGCTATGCGTGGCGTAGGTGCAATCGAGAAGCATCACGAGGAGCGCTATCGCAAGCTCTTGAAGAATATCGAGGACGGCGTAGTGTTCTCTCGCGACGGCGATTGCATCTGGCAGTGTCGCAACTGCGGTCATATCGTTGTAGGCAAGCAGGCTCCGGAACTCTGCCCTGTGTGCAAGCACCCGCAGGCGTACTTCGAACTGAAGGCAGAAAACTATTAAAAGTAAAAAGGCTCTTAAAAACAACCGCTTCCGCAAAACTTTTGCTTCAAAAGTTTTGCGGAACGAAATAAAAAGCGTACCTTTGCACACGCAAAACGCCAATGCCCAGATGGCGGAATCGGTAGACGCGCTGGTCTCAAACACCAGTGGGGCAACCCATCCCGGTTCGAGCCCGGGTCTGGGTACTGTAGACGACTAAGAGTTGGTTTCAACGCTTAGTCGTTTTTTTGTATATATACGTTATAAAAGCGAAGAGCACTTCAATCACTTGAAATGCTCTCCTAAATAACTAAATTTTACCAAAATATGATTTTAAAAAAAAATATCAACTTTATACGGGGTG
>ERZ1024483.298-NODE-298-length-14569-cov-7.306876_pt1 | contig 14569 bp, 15 predicted proteins | sample MGYA00520799_ERZ1024483 | MGnify/ENA primary metagenome ERZ1024483 (study PRJEB33242, sample SAMEA3444315) | Homo sapiens | biome: Host associated; feature: Gastrointestinal tract; material: Stool | place: Uganda | collected 2011-01-01 ...
TTATCGCAGAGTATACGGATAACATTACTCATCAGCTCCTTAGCAAGTTCAAAGGTTGTACAATGCTAAATTTCACCATTTTTAGCTCTCTAAAAATTGCCATTTCCTTTTACTACTCTAATTCATCGCTATGCATCAATTTTATCTTGTTTTTTATGGTTCGTCAATAACAACATCCACGATTGCCTTATCATCATAATAGATCTTCATACATACATTCTCATAGGTACACTCTATAAAAGTGGAATAATCTTGAAAATGCACCAATGAATTCAAAATCGTTTCATTCTTTTCTTGGATTAACTCTTCATTTGTATGACATAACTTAATGCGATTATTATGTTTGATCATATGTTTGGCATGATCCACAATCGAAAGTTCTAAAATGTTTTGCCGATTTGCCTTTAAAAGATATACATTTTGAATGGTACTCAACGTTAAAAAAGAAACAATTTGAAGCACAAGAAACAAACAAACCAAACTTGTCCAACTCGCATATCCATTAATAGATTTCAAAGTCATAGGTCTTGTTCTTCTTTTTAAACCACAAATAATAACCATCTTCTTTCTTATAAAAATAGCCCGCATCCATTTGTTCCATATAGATTTCATAACCCGGACTTTTCACAATGCGATGCTTATCAAAATACAAGCGAAACTTCTCATGATTACGAATATATTCCAATTGATCATCTTCGACTTTAACTTCACTTGCCACACTTAATTCTCTTCTTAGCTGCAAGATCGCAAATTGATTTTGTGTATCCATATCCATATGCGCAAAATGTAAAGCACAACTCACAAGCATACATCCCAGTAAACTCACTAAGCTTGTGATAAACAAGGCAAGCAAGGCTTCAATCAGTGTGAAACCATTTCTTCTCAATCTTTTCATTTATTTTTAAATCCCTTTGAACATATAAAGTATAAATACCCTGAACCAATAAACTTGCACAAATCAAGAACACAAATAGCGCAAATAAAGCATCCTGCAATAAAAATCCATTATTCCTTTTCAAGACGTACCCTCCCAGCACCTACTTGAAAGACAAGTTTCATCTTTGTGCTTGTGTTTGAACAATGAAGAGACAAAGCCTTTGACATATTCCCTTTGGCATTATAGTAAAAAGAAACAGAATCACAGGCGATATCTTTAGGAATCTTATATTCTATTTCATCTACGTGAATCGAATCTTGAATATGTACATATACCTTACGATGTTCAACATACGCTTTTTGTTGAGCCGTTATACATAATGTTTGAACTTGTTTCATAAACACATAAAGAGATGACTGCATTTTCGAATAGAGACCAAAACTTAAAATTGACACAATCAACAATACGATCATCATTTCAAGAAAAGTAAAACCATTCTTATTTAGAGATGGCTTGTCCATTTTCAATCACCACTTGACTATGATCTGGACATGTATCTTGTCCTTTCTTTAAGTATCCAAAATCAATCAATTCCTGCACACTTGTAGGTGTTTCTAATTGATCAATTTCATACAACATGATTTGTGAGTTTACAATTTCAAGTAAAGCTTCACACCCCTTATTCCGAATGATCTTCTCCTTTTGTTGAATATTAGGCAACGTTATCAACAAGAGTAAAGCTACGATCAACATTACGATCATCATTTCTAATATTGTAAATCCATTTTTCTTTTCCATTTTTTCTCCTCCATTTAAAATTGATTTAACATGTTTAAAGGCATCATCATGATATGATAGACAACCACAACCAATATGCCAATACTGATATACGAAAATAGCTGTATGCCATTCGATAATTTCTTTACCGATTTTTCTAAATCCAAACGACATTTCTTGACATAAAGATCAAAAAATATCGATAGGCGATTGCCACTTAAGGCATATTTGATCATCTTCTTAAAGGATGCATCAAATACATTGATACCCAAAAAACACGCTTCTAAAGTAGTTCCTTTCTTTAATTGTTCTAAGATTTCATTGGATACCATACCCACAATACTAAAGTCCATTAAAGCTAAAGTTTCTAATACTTCTTGTGTTGAACTATTCGTCTTTTCTAAAGCTTGATACATACATACAAATTGTAAAGAAATCATTTTCTTCATCAAAGAAAATGGACATTTCAAACGAGCATCATACTTATAGAAAAATAAATAATATAAGCCTAAATACAATAGAATACTCAAAATACTAGCACCAAATAGAACCTTTAATACTTGAATCAAAATCAAGACAAAATGATTTGAAATATAATCTTGCATTTGAACAAGCACAAAGTCTGAAAAGAAACAAATCATAAAATACGCAAACACAAGTAAAAAGAATGGATATGCGATTTTTTTCAATAACTTCTCAAAGAATACATTTGAACTTTTTTCGATTTGACTCACACATTCGATGGCTTCTTTAAGATTCATCTTATTAGCCAAAATCTTTAAATACTTGAAATACAACTTCTTTTGACCCCTACAAAATAGATCTATTAAACGATTGCCAAATTTTAATTCATTCAAAATCTCATCATCCTTTTTAAACACCAAATGAACCAATGTATCAAATGGCACACCTTGATTTTGTAACAATTGAAATTGTTCAATTTCTTCACGACAAACTAAACATGTCGCATTGGGCTTGTTCGTCAAGGATATATCCTTTTTCAATACCCTCTTTAATTTTTGAAGATAATGTTTTGAATTGGTCTGGATAGTTTCCATTTCGAATGACATATTCCAATGTTTTTTGATCCATGATTTCATATACACACACTTTCTTGTCGCCATTTGAATATAAGCGTTGTGAAATAATGGCAGTACATACACTTAATAAATCTTGTTTCGATACACCAAGATCTTCAAGACGACTGATACACTCCTTTCCATTTTTGGCATGAATACTTGTTAATACTAAATGCCCCGTTAAACTTGCACGCAATACCATCTTTGCCGTATAGCTGTTTCTTGTTTCTCCGATACATATAATGTCTGGATCATGGCGTAATAATTGCTCGATTCCTACATCATATGTAAATCCCATAGTCTCATTGATTTGTAGCTGTAAATAGGAATCATCTTCAATTTCAATCGGATCTTCTAGACTCACCACCTTATGTTTCTTAGTCTTTGCGATTTCATGGAGCAAGGCATGTAGTGTAGTTGTCTTTCCACTATTTGTAGGTCCCACACATAGTACAAGTCCTTGTCGTAATGGAATCAAAGATTGAAAAAATTCTGTATCCTGCTTCCATAAAGACAATTCATGAAGTTGAATAGACTGTTTGGTATTCAACAATCGAATGACACCGGTTTGAATATTGTGATTATGTAGGATGCTGAAACGACAAAAGATATCATGATTATGAAGATATACTTTAAACTGACCACTTTGTGGCGTATAAGGATTGGTTAGATCCATTTGAGAAATAAATTTTAAATACTCAAAAAAAGATGGTTTCCATATATCTTGATATACATCAATCATTTCATTTTGCGTTCGAAGTTGAATTTGTAGCCTTTCATTTTGAAGTACAAAATGAATATCGCTCGCTCTCTTTTGAATCGCATATTCAATGAGATCCTTTAATAAATCATCCATTTTTTTATCACCCCTTATCTAATACGAAAAAAAAAGCAGAAATTCTAATAAATTTCTGCATATTTTAAACTTTCGTTCCATTTTTTCTCTTGCGATAAAGAAGTTGTGGGTCCATGACCTGGATATACTTTATAATCTTTGTCGAGTTCATACATTTTTTTTAGTGATTGTTTCATACTTGAAACACTGCCAGTAGCTAGATCCATTCTTCCAATGGAACCTTGAAATAATACGTCTCCAGTAAACAAACAATCTTCTATTTTTAATACGGTCGAACCAATTGAATGTCCAGGACAATAGATGGCTTCTATTTCAAAGCCGGCAATTTCATTTTTACCTTCTAATAATGGTTTTGGTTTTACGTTACATGTCACATCCATATAAAAGGCACTCGATGAATTTAAATCGGGATCTGAAAGAAAATCAAATTCATTTGGATTTAAATATACATCACAACCAAATTCATTTACGATCTTATCCACTCCTGAAATATGATCAAAGTGTGCATGTGTTAAAACAATTGCCTCTAATGTACAATCATGTTGATTAAGAATATCTTTCAGATTTGGCAACATGTCTGCCGGATCAATGATTAAAGCATGGTGATTTTCCATCACCAAATAACAATTAGCCTGTACAGGCCCTAAGGGTTGTTGAATAACTTTCATCGTCTAATACATAAAAAAGACCGAATAAAACGGCCTTTCTTACTTTTTCTCCTTATGTTCAGTCTGCTGATTGCATTTTGGACAATATTTTTTAACAGTCATACGTTCAGGATGTTTTTTCTTATTTCTTGTACCAATATAATTTTCTTCACCGCAAACAGAGCACTTAAATGTAATACGATCTCTCATGTTCAGTCCTCCTCACATTAGTAATTACTAGTTGATTCTAGCATAACTTACAAGTCAATTTCAAGTCATTTTCAAAATTTTAACTTGCAGGATACAATTCGAAATACTTTTGGATAAATTCTGGCATCACCATATTCGAACAAATGTTTGGTGAAACGCTTTGATCATTGATACTTGATGTTGGTGCTGAACACGCAAATGCCATGGTTGGAGCACTACTTGGTGCATATCCTACAAGGTTAGCAGTTGTCCAGTCGCCTACTTCGGCTGTACCTGTTTTGGCTGAAACTTGGCCGGCAAATGGCTGCATAGGATCTCCACAATAGCCTGAGCTTACACATGCACTAAAACCTTGTTTAACACGATCTAAATAGGCTGCATTCTTTTCTGGCAATGTGGATTTGATCTTTTTGGCATTTGTCACAACGACTTCTTGTGAATTTACTTCTGTCGCATACGTCATAAAACGCGGCTTAAATAAATTACCATCCGATGCGATGGTTGCACCATATATTGCCAGTTGTAGTGGTGAATACATATCAAACTGACCAATCGAATAATAAAGTAACATACCAGGTTCTGCACCATAGCCCATGTATCCCGTTGCTTCATTTGGTACATCAATACCCGTTTTATTACCTAAACCAAACATCGAATAATATCCACGCATTTTATTTAATGTACCTTGAAGATCATTCACATACAGTGGTTCTTCTTCTTGATACGATGCATTGGCCAAACGAATCGCCACATTAAACATATATATGTTACTACTTACTTCCAAAGCCATAATGTCATCAACCGTACCATAATCTTTGTAGGAACTAAATTCTTGTCCACCAATATTCATTGTTTTATCGACAATCGTTTCTCCTGGACTCATCACATGTTCACTTTCACCCATGTATACTGTAGCTCCCTTGATACATGATCCTGGGTTGACTAAAGACATATAGTTTCCAGTTGAAAAATAGGTCATACCTTTTGTATCCAAATCCATTTGATAGCCTGACATCGCAAGAACCGAGCCATCTTGTGCATTTAATACCGTTGTAAATAAAGATTGGAAGTTTTCACGATTGGCTGTTCCACCATATTCATTTAATGTTTTCTTTAAAATATCATCTAATGAAGTTTGTAGATCAATATCGATAGAAAGATGGATATCATATCCTTTTTTCGCTTCTTGAACCACATCTTTTTGGGCTAATCCTTTTGAATTATACGTAATCTTAGCGATTTCTGGTGTTCCAGCAAGTAAATCATTATATTGATATTCAAGTCCTGATTTACCTACACTCGCATTTAATTGATAGCCTTTAGAAATATAATAACTCGATAATTCACTAGGTAAACCTTGCGTACTTGTTGTTACACTTCCTAAAACATCCGATAAAGATTCTCCATATGGATATTCTCGTTTCCATCCGCCAAAATCAACGTCAAAACCAGGAAATTCTGTTTTATGTTCAACAAGATAGGCTACATCATCATCACTGACATCTTCAAGTACAACATTTTCTTGTCCTGTACTTTGGTTGGCAATCATTCTTTGGTAAATCACACACATCTTTAATTCGGATTGTGTCATTTCGCCAATTTGTTTCTTACCAATACGATTCATTAAGATCTGATATCGTTTACTCTCGGCATTGTCACCCCATGCACCATTCTTATATTGTTTTAATTCTTTTGAAGTCAATAAATGATTGGCTGCATACTCAGAGTCTGTTGGAGATAAAAAGGATTTATACGTAATATACGCCTGTTTTTTATCTTCATCTGTAAAATCTTTGGCGCTTACACTAAACACTTTCACAATACGTTTCGCATACAATTCATAATCGTCTGAATCCATATTGTTTGGAGATGTAAAGACAATATTGTGGCTAACCACAGTCTTGGCTAAAATTCTTCCCTTACAATCATAGATCTGACCACGAGGTGCTGAAGTATATTGTTTGATGGAAGTGTAATCTTCTCTTTTCGCTGTATATTCATTATATGAAACAATCTGAAGATAGAATAATCGTAAAAAGATGACCAAAAAACATACGGTAATAGAGACCGCAAGAATCAATATACGATTAGAAATGACTTGATCAACAGAAATAGTTTGTCTTGCCCTTTTCAATGATTTTCTACTCTTTTTCAATTGAATCCCCCTTTATACGAAAACACTATATATTATACACGTTTCCAAGATGAAATGGAAAAAAAAGAAAGAAAGGCGTATACTTGAGATATGGAGGATGACTATGAACAGAACTCAAACGCGTCAAGTTCAAGTACAAAATCTTGAAATTGGACATAATAATCACGTTGTTATTCAATCAATGTGTAACATTGAAACAAAAAAGGCAGATGAGGTTGCCAAACAAATTTTAAACCTTGAAAAAATGGGCTGCGAAATGATTCGTGTCAGCTGTATGGATATGGAGGATGCCAAAGCCATAAAAGATATTAAAAAACAAATCCATATTCCATTAGTTGCCGATATTCACTTTGATTATCGTTTAGCATTGGCTTGTATTGAAGCCGGAGCCGATAAGATTCGTTTAAATCCAGGAAACATTGGTTCTAGAGAAAATGTAGAAAAAGTCGTAAGGGCTTGTAAAGAAAAACATATTCCAATTCGTATCGGAATCAATGGTGGTTCTTTAGAAAAAGATATTCATGAAAAATATGGCAAGCCAACGGCCCAAGGTATGATTGAAAGTGCGCAAAGACATGTAAAAATCTTAGAAGATCTCGATTTTTATGATACCGTCCTTTCTTTTAAATCGAGTGATCCACTTTTATGTATTGAAGCCTATCGTTTGGCCGCAAAAACATTTGATTACCCTTTACATTTAGGTGTAACAGAAGCCGGTACAACCATGACAAGTGCCATTAAATCCAGTTTAGCTTTAGGTACTTTATTAAATGAAGGTATTGGAAATACGATTCGAATTAGTGTCAATGGGGCACCTGAAAAAGAAATTCCAATTGTCAAAGAATTATTAAAAGACTGCAAGCTCATCAAAAATGTACCAAATTTAATCGCATGTCCAACTTGTGGACGTACACAATGGGATATGGAGCCGGCCGTTAATGAAATTGAAAGCTATCTTCAAACCGTAAATAAAGAAGTAACAGTCGCCATCATGGGTTGTGCGGTCAATGGTCCTGGTGAAGCAAAACATGCGGATATTGCGATTGCAGGCGGTAAAAAAGAGGGCTTATTGATTAAAAAGGGTGAAATCATTGAAAAGATTCCACAAGATCAGATCGTAGCTCGTTTAAAAGAAGAAATTGATAAATTTTAATTAAAAAAAGATCTCAGCGTAGTGCTGAGATTTCTTCTTTATAAGGAGCCTTTCCATCAATAAATGGAGTCTCTAATATTTTTGTGACATGTTCGAGTTTTGGATGATGCACAATAGAATATAAGACATCAAAACCAATGTAGCCTTTACCTAAGTTTTCATGACGATCTTTATGGGCACCCAATTCATTTTTAGAATCATTGATATGCATACATAATAGATTTTCTAAGCCTAATATGGAATCAAATTGATCTAGGACTTCATCAAAATGCGTAAGATCATAACCCGCATCCCAAATATGGCATGTATCCATACAAAAACCGATGCGATCTTTTTTATGAACACCTACATAAATCTTTTGAAGTTGTTCAAAGGTAAAGCCACACTCATTGCCCTTTCCGGCCATCGTTTCTAGGGCAATCTTGACATTGCTTGTATCGTTATCTAAGACTTCATTTAAGCCATTGATGATCCATTCAATACCAACATCCATGCCAGCGCCTACATGGCTTCCTGGGTGTAACACAAGTGTTTTAGCACCAATTTGAGAAACTCTTTCTAATTCAGCTTTTAAAAACTCTTGTCCAAACAAGGCTGTTTCTGGTTTTAGCGCATTGGCCAAATTGATAATATATGGTGCATGCACAATAACACGATCAATGGAAAAAGCATGTTCTGTCATCATTTTTTTAGCTTCTTCAATCTTTAATTTAGATACATCCACACGACGTGTATTACTAGGAGGTCCCGTATAGATCATGCAGGCATTGGCACCATAAGATAAAGCTTCTTCAATAGCCCCTTTAAAATAGTTAGGGGCCTTAAAAGAAACATGACTTCCTAAATAGATCATACATCCATTCCTTTTTGGCGTTGTCTTTCTTTAGCACGTTCTTTTTGTTGGCGCTTAATATCCGATTTGATCATTTCACGACGCTTTTTACGTTTCATACGATCAATTTCTTGACGCTGTCTTTTCTTATAATTTGGTTTTACTTTCTTTTTCTTATGAACAATTTTTTCAACTTCTTCATGGAACTCATCCTTTTTCATTGGACGCTTGTTGACATATGGTTTTAAATCCACAAATTGTTTGTTCTTCACATCCTGATGTTCAAATTCAATACCTTGTTTGATTAATGATTGAATTGATTTATTATCACTTTCTTTATATAAAGCGATACATTGACCATCACGAGTGGCTCTTCCGGTACGACCGGCACGGTGAATATAGAATTTTAAATCTTTAGGGAATCCACAACTAATAACGTGTGTAATTCCTTCTAAGTCAATTCCACGACTGGCGATATCACTGGCAACAATATAGCTTTTCTTTTGGCTTTGAATCATTTTAATAGCCTGCATACGTTGGCGTGATTCAAGGCCGGAATGAAGTTCAACTAGATCATAGCCATTTTCACGCATTGTATTGGCAATATTTTGTGCTTCTTGCGTCGTATTCGCAAAGATCAAACAAACATATGGCTGAATACATGGAAGTACATCTAAGATTTTTTGTTCATAGCTTTTGTGCTTACAAGGAACCAAAATGTGTTTAACATCACTTTGGAAAGCTTCTTCCTTTTTGATTTCAATAAATTCAGGATCATACAAATATTTCTTTAAGAATGGTTGTAGAGATTCTGGAATGGTTGCCGAAAAGACCATCATTTGAACTTTCTTATCCATTTTTGATAAAATTTCATCAATATCTTCTAAGAAACCAAATTCTAATGTCATGTCGGCTTCATCGATGACAACAATTTTAGCCGTATCTAAACGTAAGACATTGTCTTTGATAAACATGTCTTTCATTCTTCCTGGTGTACCAATCACGATTTGTGGCTGCTTTTCCATTTGCGTTACTTTTTCCATACCACCTGTCACAAGTTTTACGCGTACATTAAAATGTTTAGCAATCTTACGACAACGATCATATAATTGATAAGCAAGTTCTCGAGTTGGTGCAGAAATTACAGCTTGTACGCAATCTTGATCAAAATCTAGTTTTTCAAAGATAGGCATAAAGAAAGCGTGAGACTTTCCTGAACCTGTACTTGAAACACCAATAATATCTCTATTTTTATTTTTACGATTTAACACCTGTTCTTGGATGGGTGTTAAGGTTTTGAAATGTTCTAAATCCATTATTTCTTGAATACGATTATTCATAAATTTTCACATCCTTTACTTTAGTATTATCCCAAAATTCTTCCCATTTTACAAATACAAATAATTAGGGCATAATGTATATATGAAAACACAAAATATCATTACAGTCAAGCCTCAGGGGTATTGTGGGGGCGTTTTAAAAGCAATTGAAACCGCAAAGAAAACACGAATTCAATATCCAAATCAAAAGATTACGATTTTAGGTAATCTTGTACACAATCAATATGTCAAAAAGGCCCTTGAATCCTATTCCATTGATACGATTGAAGATAAGACAAAGACAAGAGTCGAATTATTAAATGAAATACATGAAGGAATCGTAATCTTTACAGCGCATGGTGTCAGTCCAAAAGTGTATGAAAAAGCCAAAGAAAAAGGATTGATTCTTGTGGATGCGAGTTGTCCATTTGTCTTACAGACCCAAAAGATCGTTAAACAATATTTGGATGAGGACTATACGATTTTCTATATTGGTAAGAATAAACATCCGGAAGCCGAATCGATTTATACAATGAGTGAAAAAGTCTATTTGATTGAACCGAACAAAGAGATTCCAGAAATAAGTACATCCAAAATCTTTGTGACGAACCAAACCACAATGTCGATCTATGAATTGAAGGATACATTTGATAAGATCAAACAACTTTATCCTTCAGCCATCTTCCATGATGAAATTTGTAATGCGACAAGAGTTCGTCAACAGGCTATTTTAGATCTTAAAAATGTCGATTGTTTGATCGTGGTTGGTGATCCTACAAGTAATAACTCTCAAAAACTTGTGGATATTGGTAAAAAGGCTGGTATTCAAAATGTCTTTTCCATTCAAACCGTTGAAGATATTGATAAGAAAGATTTTGAACCCTACGCCACAATTGCGATTACAAGCGGTGCTAGTACGCCTACATATTTGACTAATCAAGTCAAAGATTATTTGTCTCAAGACATTGAAAAGCCAAAAATCCGTATTCAGGAAATTCTCTGAGTACGGATTTCTTTTATATATTCAATTTTTTCAAGAAATTCAGGTTTATTGACTTTTGAAAGAATATTTTTATATTTATTCTCTTCAAAATCTAGATAAGATAAATACGTTGAATCCATTTTCATATTTACACCAAAATGAAGTTGTGAAGAACTTATATTTTGTGGATTGGATGCACAAATACAATCTAGAATTGGATAATAGTGTCCATGATCATAAATCATTTTCTCGCGAACAATATGAATATTATGATCGCGTAAATATTCTCGTAGGGCAAAATCATCTTTATGGCTTGATAATAATAAGCGTAAGCCAGGATATAAATTCCCTTTGGAAAGAATATCGATGATCAATTTACCGCCCATGCCACAAATAATAATTTGATCTACATCTTCATTCAAGCCTTGAATTCCATCTAATAATCGACAAGATACAAAATCGGATAAATGATTCTCTTCAATGGTTTTCTTGGCATTATCCAATGGTCCTTGTGCCACATCACACGCATAACCTTTTTTGGATTGTTTATTTAAAATGGCATTGCAGACAACGTAAGCATGATCACAACCGATGTCCGCAATACAATTTCCATTGACCCATTCTAATATTTCTTGAATACGAGATGAACAAGGTATCATTATTTTACGAAGTCTCTTAAACGCTTGCAGCGGTTAGGATTCTTTAACTTACGCAAAGCCTTCGCTTCGATCTGACGAATACGCTCACGTGTTACGTTAAATTCTTTACCAACTTCTTCTAGCGTACGTGTTCTTCCGTCTAATAAACCAAAACGTAAGCGCAATACTTTTTCTTCACGTTCTGTTAGACCTTGTAAAACAGCATTGATTTCATCTTTCAACAATTGATTGTTTGTATAATCATCTGGAGATAATGTATCTTTATCTTCAATGAAGTCTCCTAAGTGAGAGTCGTCTTCTTCTCCGATTGGCGTTTCTAGACTGACTGGGTCTAAGGCAATCTTTTGAATTTCACGTACCTTTTCAGCAGAGATGTTTTCCATCTTTTCTGCGATTTCTTCTGGCATTGGATCACGGCCTAGATCCTGTACCAATTGACGTTGAATACGTGTTAATTTATTGATGGTTTCAACCATGTGTACGGGAATACGAATTGTACGTGCTTGGTCTGCAATCGCACGTGTGATTGATTGACGAATCCACCATGTCGCATAAGTTGAGAATTTAAATCCTTTTGTATAATCAAATTTTTCAACGGCTTTGATCAAACCACAGTTTCCTTCTTGAATCAAGTCTAAGAATAACATTCCACGACCTACATATTTTTTGGCAATAGATACAACCAAACGAAGGTTGGAAGAAATCAAGGTTTGTTTCGCTTCTTCCCCATCCGCAATAATTTTTGCGAGTTTTTTCTTTTCTTCCTCACTCAAATCCGGGTTTTTAATATCTTCTTTTGCCTGTTCTCCTTCTTGGATCTGACGCGCAATAATTGGCTCTTCTTTTGGATCCAACAATGGAATTTGACCGATTTCTTTTAGATACATTTTGACTGGGTCATTGATTTTGGCATGTGATGCATTAGCGAATGTTTTTTCTAATTGTGAAATCTCTTCTGCGATTGAATCTTCTTCATCTAAATCTTCATCGCTTAGATCATCCTCATTTAAATCCTCATCATCCAATTCATCCCCGTCAATGAATTCAATCATATTTTCATCGATCCAGTTATATAGATCGTCCATTGTATCATCATCTAAATTTAAAGCACTGACTGCATCTAAGAATTGTTTTTGAGAAACATCTGTATTTTGTTCCTTGTTTTGTAGCAAGAATTCTTTTGCCTCATCCAAGCTTGTAAACTTTAATTTTTGAGTTTCGTTTGCCATAGTTTCATCCTTCCTTTCGATGTAAGATTTCGTTTCTTTGAATAATTAATTCCTGTTTTTTACTTGCCAAACTAATTTTGATCAATGGATCTTGAACATTCTTGATCTCATTGTTGATTTGATCAATTTGGTCTTGTAAAGTACATTCTTTGATCTTCATTAAACTATCGTTAAAGAAGTCTTCATTATATTCATAAACATGAAACGGATTTTCCATTAGGCTTACCAATAAATTACGAACCTCTTCTTTTTCGATATAACTCATTAAGACATCAAAATCGATGTGGTCCATATTTCGATACATGTCATAACAATATAATGACAATTCTTCACAGACTGGATCTTGGAAAAAGCCAATCTGATCTTTAAATTGGTCGGCCGCTAATTTACTTTTAAGAATCATCCATAACACACCATACTCGGCAAGTGTTCTTCCATTTTTTAATGGCTCAATATTTCGAATAACAGATGGTTTATTTCTTGGTTCTTTTATTTGTGCAACAGCACTTACAGAATTTGATAGATCAAATCCAGTTAGATCTTTAATACGAGAATAGTAATCGGCCTTTTCAAAATCTGTGCATGTTCTTTCAATAAAAGACTGCATTTCAGACGTGAATTTCTTCTTATCCTCGTAGTTGTCTAAATCATATTGATTTGGTAAATATTCGAACAAAAATTCAACAAACGATACGGTTTTATGAACGGATAAATACAATTCATCTTTACCTAGTTCATTAAAAATTTCGTCCGGATCTTTACCCGTTGTATTTTTCACAATGGAAAAGTTCAAGCCATAATCTACGGCTAACTTTCCAAATTTATAAGTGGCTGCCTTACCAGCTCTATCCCCGTCATAACATACCACAAGTGGTACATTTAAACGTTTTAATAATGTCATTTGTTCTTTGGTACAAGCTGTACCTAAACAAGCAATACTTTCATGAATATCTGCCTTTTCAAAGGCAATGACATCCATAGCCCCCTCAACTAATATGCATCGCTTATTCTTTTTCGCAAACTCTTTCGCTCTATGATAATTAAAAATCAAATTTCCCTTATGATAGATCTTTGTTTCTGAAGTATTGATATATTTTGCGGTATCTTTATCTTCATTTAAACGTCTTGCCGTAAAACCAACCGGATTTCCATGTTCATCATGAATAGGAATCATTAAACGATGATCAAATACGGCATAGGCATCTAAGTCATGAGTACGAATTAATCCTGTATCTAATAGTATTTGTTCGTTAAAACCTTTTGCCTTGAGATACTTCACACTACGACTCGATTCAGGTGCATACCCAATTTCAAATCTTTTTATAATATCTTCATTTATTTTTCGTTGACTTAAATACCTTTTTACACTTTCTCCATTTTCACTTTCCAGTTCAAATGTTAAAAAGCGAATATAGGATTGTATACAATCGTATAAAGGTTGATTTTGATCTACTTTCGGTTGAAATTTAGATGTATCCAAATGTAAAGGATAATGAATCAATTCAGCAACCTTACATACGGCTTCTAGAAAAGAAATGTTTTCAATCTTTTGAACAAAAGTAAAGACATTTCCTCCTGTGCCACACACAAAACATTTGAATATTTGTTTATCAGTCGAAATCGATAAGCTTGGATCATGATCATCATGAAAAGGACATATGGCTTTATAATTTTTGCCTTGTTTTTCAAGTGTAATATAGTGAGACATTACGTCAACAATATCTGCTTGTTGACGTATTGCCTTTATATCATCTTCAGATATCCAGCTCATTAAAATGCGATTCTATTTTCAAT
>ERZ1024483.304-NODE-304-length-14410-cov-8.536329_pt1 | contig 14410 bp, 10 predicted proteins | sample MGYA00520799_ERZ1024483 | MGnify/ENA primary metagenome ERZ1024483 (study PRJEB33242, sample SAMEA3444315) | Homo sapiens | biome: Host associated; feature: Gastrointestinal tract; material: Stool | place: Uganda | collected 2011-01-01 ...
CGGGGCTTCGGGGAGGATTTTTATGCTCTTTTGTGTTTTACCGGACAGCAATAAATAAAAATAAGTATTAACTGGGTCAACCAACTTTACAATTAAGACTGAAAGTAGTCAACTAAAAGCGTTAAACTACAGTGGTACGCCCGTTACCGCATATCTGTAACAATATTACAGCCCCGCGGTAACAGCAGTTCCGCCCCGCGGTAAAATAAAACGGGGATGCACCCTATGCAGGTGCATCCCCGTGTGTTTAGTTTATGCTTATGGCTTATGCCGTCGAAGCTGAGGCTGCGAAGCCACACGCCGCGGCAAAAGACAGTTGCTTACTTCTGAAGCAATGCCATAGTGTCCTTAGCGATCATCAGCTCCTCGTCGGTCGGGATAACGCAAACCGTTACCTTTGACTCCGGTTTAGAGATGATAGCCTCCTCGCCGCGTACCTTGTTAGCCTCTGCGTCCATTTCTACGCCGAGGAACTCAAGGCCCGAGCAAGCCTCAAGACGAGTGCCAATCTGGTTCTCGCCTACACCGGCTGTCCATACGATGATGTCAACGCCACCCATAGCGGCAGCGTAAGCGCCGATGTACTTCTTGATGCGGTAGTTGTACATCTTCAGAGCGAGCTGTGCGCGCTCGTTGCCCTCAGCAGCAGCGCTCTCTACCTCGCGCATGTCAGAAGAGATGCCGGTGATGCCGAGCACACCGCTCTCCTTGTTGAGGAAATCTGCCATCTCCTGCGGCTTCTTGCCGAGCTTCTCCATGAGGAATGTAACGGCAGACGGGTCGATGTCGCCAGAACGGCTGCCCATCATCACGCCAGCGAGCGGAGTGAGACCCATAGAGGTGTCGACGCACTTGCCGAACTTAACGGCTGACACAGACGCGCCGTTGCCGATGTGGCAGGTGATGATGCGCTGTGTCTTGATGTCGCGGCCAAGGAACTCGCACACGCGCTGCGATACATAGCGGTGGCTGGTGCCGTGGAAGCCGTAGCGGCGCACGTGATACTTCTCGTAGAGCTCGTAAGGCACGGCGTAGAGGTAAGCGTAGTCGGGCATGGTGCTGTGGAAGGCGTTGTCGAACACGCATACCTGCGGCACTTCCGGCATCAGCTTGTCTACGGCGCGCAAGCCCTTCAGGTGGCCTGCGTTGTGTACAGGAGCGAGGTCGCAGAGGCTCTCGATGCCGTCCTCTACCGACTTGTCGACGATGACGCTCTTCTCGAAGAGGTCGCCACCCTGCACGATGCGGTGGCCTACGGCGTCGATCTCGCTGAGCGACTTGATAGCGCCGAACTCAGGGTCGAGCAAGCACTGGAACACGAAGTTGACGCCTTCCTTATGGTCGGGCATGTCGTGCATGATCTTCTTCTTCTCGCCGTTAGGCAGAGTGATTTTGATGAATGCCTCATCAAGACCGATACGCTCAACGCCGCCTGCTGCCAGCACTGAGTTGTCGTCCATATTGTACAGCTTGTACTTGATTGAAGAGCTGCCACAATTAAGAACCAATATCTTCATTTTTACGAGTTTTGATTTTTGATTTTTGAGTTGTTACTTAGCGTCCATTGCCTGGCAAGCTGTGATAGCCACCATGTAGTAGATGTCCTCTACAGAGCAACCGCGAGAAAGGTCGTTCACCGGACGTGCGATACCCTGAAGGATCGGACCGATAGCGAGGGCGTTGCCCAAGCGCTGTACGAGCTTGTAAGAGATGTTGCCCACCTCGAGGTTCGGCACAACGAGCACGTTAGCGTGGCCTGCGATGAGAGAGCCCGGAGCCTTCTTCTCGCCTACAGCCGGCACGAGAGCAGCGTCTGCCTGCAGCTCGCCATCGAGCTTCAGCTCAGGAGCCAGCTCGTGAGCGAGGCGTGTAGCCTCAACAACCTTGTCTACCACCTCGTGCTTTGCAGAGCCCTTTGTAGAGAAGCTCAGCATAGCCACACGCGGGTCCTGAATGCCAGCCACCGAGCGTGCTGTCTGCGCTGTACAAACAGCGATCTGAGCCAGCTGCTCTGCTGTAGGAACCGGTGTAACGGCTACGTCGCCCATGACGATGATGCCGTCATCGCCATACTGGTGCTCGTGGGTGAGCATGAGCATTGCGCCGCTCACGCATGTCACGCCGGGAGCGCACTTGATGATCTGCAGTGCAGGGCGCAGAGTGTCGCCCGTTGTGCTCAGCGCACCAGAGATCTGGCCGTCGGCACCCTCGGTCTTGATGATCATGCAGCCGAGGTAGAGCGGGTTCTTCACGAGTTCGCGAGCCTGCTCTATGGTCATGCCCTTCTTCTTGCGAAGCTCGGCGAGGAGCTCTGCATACTCCTCAGCCTTCGGGTTGTTCAACGGGTCTACGATGGTAGCCTTGTCGATGTTGTGAAGGTCCCACTTTGCAGCGAGAGTCTTCAGCTCGTCGGGGTTGCCGATGAGGATAAGGTCAGCCAGATCGTCAGCGAGGACGCGGTCGGCAGCCTTCAGAGTGCGCTCCTCTGTTGCTTCAGGGAGCACGATGCGTTGTTTGTTGCTCTTTGCGCGAGCTACAATGTGTTCAAGTAAGTTCATATATCTATGATTTAACTAAGTTCCGTATTCTTACAGTGTCTGCTTTACCTCAATCTCTGTGAAGGTCTCGAGCACGTCGCCCTGCTGTATGTCGTTGAAGTTGACGAGCGAGATACCGCACTCGAAGTTGGTAGCAACCTCCTTCACGTCGTCCTTGTAGCGCTTGAGGGCAGCGATGTCGGCTGTGTGAACCACGATGCCGTCGCGGATGACACGAGCACGGTCGACACGATGTACTTTGCCTTCTGTTACGTAGCAGCCGGCAACGGTGCCCACCTTCGAGATCTTGTAGACCTCGCGCACCTCTACCTGACCGGTGATAACCTCCTTCTTCACCTTGTCGAGCATACCGATCATAGCCGACTTGACGTCGTCGATAGCGTCGTAGATGACAGAGTAGGTGTTGATTTCAACGCCTTCCTGCTCAGCCAGCTTGCGTGCTGCGGCAGACGGGCGCACCTGGAAGCCCACGATGATGGCGTCTGAAGCGTCGGCGAGCGTTACGTCGCTCTCCGAGATCTGACCTACTGCCTTGTAGATGACGTCCACCTTGATCTTCTCTGTAGACATCTTGATGAACGAGTCGGAGAGAGCCTCGATAGAACCGTCGGTATCACCCTTGACGATGATGTTAAGCTCCTTGAACGAACCGAGAGCGATGCGGTGAGAGATATCAGAGAGGGTGAGACGCTTCTGTGTGCGCAGACCCTGCTCGCGCTGCAGCTGCAGACGCTTGTTGGCGATGTCGCGTGCCTCCTGCTCTGTCTCGAGCACGTGGAATGAGTCGCCGGCTGTCGGCGCGCCGTTCAAGCCGAGGATGATTGCAGGTTCAGCCGGACCTGCCGACTGTATGCGCTGGTTGCGCTCGTTGAACATAGCCTTGATGCGTCCCCATGATGTGCCGGCGATGATGTTGTCGCCAACGCGCAGCGTACCGTTGCTTACGAGCACCGTAGAAACGTAGCCTCGGCCCTTGTCGAGCGACGACTCGATGATAGAACCCGTTGCCTTGCGGTTAGGGTTGGCCTTCAGGTCGAGCATCTCTGCCTCGAGGAGCACCTTCTCCATGAGGTCGCTGATGCCGATGCCCTTCTTGGCGCTTATCTCCTGACACTGGTACTTGCCGCCCCATTCCTCTACGAGGAGGTTCATGCTTGCAAGTTCCTCACGTACGCGGTCGGGGTTAGCGCCCGGCTTGTCGATCTTGTTGATTGCGAACACCATCGGCACGTTGGCAGCCTGAGCGTGTGCGATAGCCTCCTTGGTGGTAGGCATCACGGCGTCGTCGGCAGCGATGATGATGATGGCGATATCCGTCACCTGAGCACCACGGGCACGCATAGCGGTGAACGCCTCGTGACCCGGAGTATCGAGGAACGTAATCTTACGTCCGTCCTCCAACTGCACGTTGTATGCACCGATGTGCTGTGTGATGCCGCCAGCCTCGCCAGCGATGACGTTTGTCTTGCGTATATAGTCGAGCAAAGAGGTCTTACCGTGGTCTACGTGACCCATCACGGTTACGATCGGAGCGCGCGGAACGAGGTCGTTCTCGTCGTCCTCCACCTCGGTGATTGCCTCCTGCACTTCTGCACTTACGTATTCTGTCTTGAAGTCGAACTCCTCAGCAACGAGGTTGATGGTCTCGGCGTCGAGGCGCTGGTTGATAGACACCATGATGCCCACGCTCATGAGCGTACCGATAACCTGGTTCACGCTTACGTTCATCATCGTAGCGAGTTCCGATACGGTAACGAACTCCGTCAGCTTCAGTGTCTTGCTCTCCTTCTTCTCCTCGCGCAGCTCCTCGTTCATCTTCTCCTGAGCAGCCTCGCGCTTCTCCTTACGATACTTGGCGCCCTTCTTGTTCTGGTTCTGCTTGTTAGTAAGGCGTGCGAGCGTCTCCTTTACCTGGCGTGCTACGTCCTCGTCGTTCACCTCAGCCGGCTTCTGCTGTCCGCCGCGGTTGCGGTTCTTCTTCTTGTTCTTGTTGCTTGTGCCGGCATTGCCGCCACCATTCTGCTTGCCGCCGTTGTTGCCGCCGCCGTTGGGCTGGTTAGACGCAGCGTTGATGTCTACGCGCACCTTGTTGATGCGTTCGCGCTTCTTCTTGTCGCCGCGCTGCTGCTGCGCCTTGTCCTCACGCTCCTTGCGCTTCTCCTCCTTCGACTTCTTCTTCGGACGAGTGCTCTGGTTGAGCGTAGAGAGGTCAATCTTGCCCAATACGTTCACCTTCGGCGCGTTGAGTATCTTCTTCTCGCTCTTTGTGGTGAAGATGCCTGTCTCTGTCTTCGGTGCTTCTGCCGGCTTCTCTGCGGCTTCCACCTTCTTCGGGGCGCTTGCTGTGTTGTTTACAACAGTCTTTGCTGCTTCCTGTTTCTTTTCCTGCTTGTGCTCTTTGTTCTGACCCACAGTGTTCTGATTTTTGTTTTGATTGTCCACTTTAGCCTCTGTGCTTGCTTTCTGTGGTGCTTCGGAATTTGTTGCCGGCTTCTGACTTACGGCATTAGTCTTTGCCTGCGGCTCTTTATGAGTCTCAGGTGTTGCTGGCTTTTTCTGTGCCGGTTTCTTGTTCAGACTGTCCAGATCTATCTTGCCCAGCGGCTTGTACTGCTGCTGAGTAGACGATTTGAGGAGCGGCTCAGCCTGGGTCTCCTCGCTGCGTTTCTTCTCTTTCGGCTTCTTCTGCAAGAGTTTCTCGGCTTGAGAACGAACCTCCTTGTCCTGCTGGAAGGCTCCAGCGAGTGCGGCGTACTGTGCGTCGCTCAGCTTGAAGCTGGGCTCTGCCTTTACCTCTCCAAGGTCACTTCTTTTCTCAAGGAACTCCACTGCCGTCTGGAGTCCGATGTTCAACTCTCGTAATGCTTTGTTTAACCTGATGCTCATATTTTGCTGTTTTAAAAGTAAAAGAGTAAAGGAGTAAAAAAGTAAAACGTCTGCCTACCTCTGCTTCGGCCTCGTGCCCTTTTTCGGGGCGTTGCGTGGAGAAAGCTACCCGCTTTACGTCTTTCCTTTTCCTTATAAAATTTGTTTATAAATATGTTAGTGTGTAGATACTCGCTAAGGGAGCTTCAAAAACCATGCGGTTTTGAGACTCCCTTATATGTGTATCTTGATTACTCGAATTCGGCGCGCAACACCTTCAGCACGTTGTCGACAGTCTCCTCTTCGAGGTCTGCCTTCTCAACGAGCATGTCGCGCGGAGCGTTGAGCACTGCCTTGGCTGTGTCGAGACCGATGCCCTTGATGGCGTCGATAACCCACTGGTCGATCTCGTCGGCGAACTCGTCGAGGTAGATGTCCTCGTCGGCGTCCTCTTCAGACACTTCGCGGAATACGTCGATGGTGTACTCTGTGAGCAGCGATGCAAGCTTGATGTTCAGACCGCTGCGGCCGATGGCGAGGCTCACTTCCTCTGGCTTCAGATATACTTCTGCCTTCTTGTTCTCCTCGTCAATCTTGATGCTCGACACCTTAGCCGGTGAGAGCGCACGCTGGATGAAGAGCTTTGTGTTGCCGGTGTAGCAGATGACGTCGATGTTCTCGTTGCAGAGCTCGCGTACGATGCCGTGAACGCGGCTACCCTTTACGCCGACGCATGCGCCTACTGGGTCGATGCGGTCGTCGAAGCTCTCTACTGCTATCTTGGCGCGCTCGCCGGGGATGCGTGCGATGCGGCGGATGGCGATGAGGCCCTCTGCAATCTCGGGCACTTCTGCCTCAAGCAGGCGCTGGAGGAACATCGGGCTGGTGCGCGAGAGGATGATCTTCGGGTTGTTGTTCTCGTTGTCAACGCGCTCGATGACGGCGCGTATTGTCTCGCCCTTGCGGTATACGTCTGCCGGAATCTGCTCTGCCTTCGGGAGGATAAGCTCGTTGTTCTCGTCGTCTACCACGAGCACCTCGCGCTTCCATACCTGGTAAACCTCGGCTGCGATAACCTGACCTACGCGGTCCTTGTATTTGTTGTAGAGCGAGTCGTGCTCGAGCTCAAGAATCTTCGAAGCGAGAGTCTGGCGCAAGTTGAGGATGGCGCGGCGGCCGAACTTGGCAAAGTCGACACGCTCCGACACGTCTTCGCCCACCTCGTAGTCGGGCTCTATCTTGCGTGCCTCCTTGAGCGACACCTGCTTGTTCTCGTCCTCTACCTCTCCGTCAGCCACTACCACACGGTTGCGGTATATCTCGAAGTCGCCTTTGTCAGGGTTTACGATAACGTCGAAGTTCTCGTCGCTTCCGAATATCTTTGCGAGAACGTTGCGGAAGCTCTCCTCCAAAACGCTTACCAAAGTAGTGCGGTCGATGTTCTTTGTCTCCTTAAACTCCTTGAAAGAGTCGAACATGCTCACCACGTCGTCTTTTTTAACTGCTGCCATAGCTTATTTGAAATTTATTAAGTATTTTGTATATTTCACTTTGTCCATCTGGAAGGTGTGGTCTGTGTCTACGAGCTGCGGGCGCTTCTTGCCTTCCACCTTCTGCTTCTCCTGCACCGTCACAGTGAAGTCGTTGCCGTCTACGGCTTTGAGCACACCTTTGTACTTCTTTCCGTCGGCGTCGAGCACTTCCACGTCCTTGCCTACGAAGCAGTGGTACTGCTGGGCTACCTTGAAAGGCTGTCCCAGTCCGGCTGATCCTACTTCAAGTTCATAGTCCTCTTCGTCGCGGCTGAGGTGGTCTTCGATGAAACGGCTCAATTCTACGCAGTCTTCAATCCACACGCCGTCGGCATGGTCAATTTCTACTACGATACGGTCGTCGGGGCTTATCTCGATGTCAACAAGGAAATACTCCTTGCCGTCAAGCCACTCTTCTACGATACTTCTTACGGTGTCTTTGTTTATCATATATTGCATTTATAAATAAAAATGAGGAGCTCTCTCGGAGCCCCTCATTCCACTGAACGATGCAAAATTACTAATTTTTCGCAACGTTTGCAAATATTTACTGAGTTTTCTACCCTGTTTCGGGCGTTTTATCGTCTAAGCCACGGCTCCGGGTTGAGTCGGGTGCTGTTCTTGTGCAGCTGGAACTGCAGTATGCCTTCGCCTCCGACTGCTCCGAGCGCCTGACCGGTAGACACCTTCTGGTCTTTATGCACGCCTACCGACGTGAGGTTGCAGTAGACCGAGATGTATACGCCGTGGCGCACCATCACGAGCCACTGTCCGCCGATGCCGTACACCGCACTTACTATGCCGTCGTACACGGCGCGTGCCTGGCAGCCTGGCTGTCCCTTGATGTTGATGCCCTTGTTGTCGAGCGTCACGCCGCGCAGACCCTCGATGGTGTTCTGTCCGTAGTGCGACACGATGCGGTAGCCGCCCGATACAGGCATTGGCAGACGTCCGCGGTTTGCCTCGAAGCCGCCCGACATCATGCGGTCTACCGACGACACGGTGTAGGTCTGTTCCACTTCGCGCTTTGCCTCGGCAAGTTCTTTCGTAGAGCGGCGCTCGTCTGCCTTTGCCTTGCGCTCTATAGCCTCGCGCTGAGCCTCTGCCTCGCGAGCCTGCTGCTCGGCGCGTGCCTTCTGCTGTGCCGTGGCTTCGCGAGCACGCTGCTTGGCGCGTTCCTCTGCCTCGCGGGCTTCGCGCAGTCGGCGTTCGTTCTCGGCGCGTGCTCTTTCTGCTTCGGCGCGTTTGCGAGCCAACTCCTCCGCACGGCGCTTCTTCGCAGCGGCGGCTTCGGCAGCCTTGCGGCGAGCCTCTTCCTCGGCACGCTTGCGCGCCTTCTCCACTTCTATAGCGACGAGTCGGTCGATCTGCGCATTGAGTGCGCTGGCGCTCTTGCGCTGCTGGGCAATCACGTTCTGGATGGTCTTCTGTTGCTTCTGCAGCGAGTTCACCATTGTCTGCTGTTCGCTCTGCTTGTTCTCAAGCGCACGGTGTTCCTGGCGGCCCTTGTCGAGCATCACGTTCTTCTGTCCGCGCACCTGCTGCAGCTGCTTCTGCTTCTCGTTCACCTGCAGCTGCTTCGACTTCACCATCTCGCCCTGCGCCTTCTGCCACGACGAGTATTCGCGAACGAAGCGCAGACGGCGGTACATCTCGGTGAGACTCTTCGCCGAGAAGATGAACATCAGGCGGTCCTGCATGGTGTGCTGTCTTGAGATGTAGCGCATCGACTTCACGTATTTCGCTTTGCGGTCCTTCAACTGCTGCTGCAGCGTGGCGAGCTGGGCGTTGAGCAGTCCGATGTTGCCGTCGAGGTGTGTTATGTCGCGCTGTATGCCGTCGATGTTCTGCTTGTGGCGGTCTATCTCGCTGTTGAGGATGAGCAGGTCGTTGAGGCGCTTCTTCACGTCGGCTCTGTTGGCGCGCAGAGCCTCCTCCTGTTTCTTTATCTCTTTCTGAATGCCAGAGCGCTTGCTCTGCAGTCCGCGAATCTCGGCTGTAGAATACTTTGCGTTGTTCTGCTTTGTGCTTCTCTTCTTTGTAGCGGTTTTCTTGCGCTGCGTTGTTTTCTTTTTTGCAGCGGTGGCGTGTTTTCTTGCCGTCGTTGTCTTCTTGCGCTGAGTGGTTGTCTTCTTTGCGGCGGTTGTCTTGCGCTGCTGTTGCTCGGCGTCGGCGCCGTTCACCGTGCAGGGCAGGGCGAGAGCTATCAGAGCGGCGAGCATTATGTTTATTAACTTCTTCATTCTTGCGACGTGTTTATTGCATCAATTGCGCTGCATTTTTACTGCAGCGATGTTATCTTGCGGAGCAGTTCGTCTACCTCCACCTTGCGATACTTCGACGACACCTCGGTCTTGGCGTCCCAGTCGGCGCTGGTCTTCGGCGCAGACATCTGCAGCGTCACCTGCGCTGCATGGTTCTTGCCGCCGTAGTTGGTGTTGAAGCCGAACTGCTGCGTCATCGGGAACTTCTTTGCGCCTACGGTCTTGAAGTCGTCGTAGCTCCAGGCGAGCGACGATGTGCCGTTCGCCGTGCTGCGGTAGGAGATGTCGGCGTTCTTGATGAGCGCTGTGGCTGCGTCTACGCTCCACTTGAATGTCATGTTGCCGCTTGAGAGCGACACGGGCACACGCGAACCTGCGGCGGTTACGTCTGCTGCGAACTTCTTCAGGTCGGCGGCAGACAGGTGCTTGGCGCCGGGCGCTGTGAGCTGGTTCCAGAACAGCGACTGCAGGCTGTAGAACGAGATGCCGTTGTTGGCGAGGAAGCTCACTTCCGAATATGAAGCCTTTATGTACTCCTTGTGGTAGCGGTCGATGAGCAGCACGTAGTCGGGTGTGAACTCGATGCGAGCCAGTTCGCTGCGCAGGATAGGCATGAGCAGCTGGATGCGTATGCACTCATCTTTGCGCATGCTGAGCTTTGCGGGTACCGTAATCTCCTTGCTGCCCGTCTTCAGCGTGAAGTCGCCGCTGGCGAGTATGTTCGCTGTGGTGGCGTTGTTCTCGGCGATGCGCTGCACGAACTGCAGCGACTGCTTCTCAGCCGACTTCTCGGTCTGGGCGTGTGGCAGCGAAGGCAGTTGGGTGCCGTCGGTGATGGTCTTCTTGCTCGCACACGAAGCCATGAGCAGCATAGCCATGGCAATCGGGGCGTATCTTAATATCTTCTTCATCTTATTGTTGTTTTCTGTTTCGGTTGACTTTTCTGTTTTGTTCGGGGCTTTTCCTGTTTTGTTCGAATGAGTTGCATGCCGCAGCAGCGTCGGTGCGCTACTTCAGCTTGCGTGTCTTTATCTTGCGTTCGAGCAGCGCCTTGTCGCCTCCGCTCTCAATCGCCTTCTGCCAGTATTCTACGGCTTTCTGCTTGTCGCCCGTCATCAGATAGATGTCGCCGGCGTGTTCCCAGAGCACGTTGCTCGGGTCTTTGTCGTTGGCGAGAGTGAGGTCGATGTACGCCTTCGCCTCGTCATAGCGCTTCTGCAGGAACAGAATCCAAGCGTATGTGTCGAGGAACGTGGCGTTCGTTGGTTCTTCCTTCAGTGTCTTCAGACTCATCTCTGCCGCACTGTCGAGGCGTGTGTTCTGCATCGAGAGATAGTAGGCATAGTTGTTGAGCACCTGCACGTTGTCTGCCTTCATCTTCAGCGCCTCCTCGTATGCGCCGAACGCCTCGTCGTACTTGCCGCTGCTGTAGCTGATGTCGCCGATGAGTCCGTACATGTCCGATGCCATAGTGCGCTGTGTCTCGTCGGCGTTGCTGAGGTCGACGGCGCCGAGTCCGCGCTTGCATACTTCGCAAGCCTCGGCGTTCTTGTCCTGCTGCACGTAGGCGAGGCTCATGAAGTAGTAGAACATAAGCTCCTCTGGCGTATACTGTATGCCCTTGTCGCAGAGGTCTACCACCTCGTCCCACTTCTTCTCCTCCCACTTGTTCTGCGTCAGCGTGAGTCGGGCGGAGAGATTGTCGGGTTCGAAGGAGAGCGTGTGAGCGTATGCGGCGTTGATGCTGTCCTGCGGCATCTTCTTCAGCCGCATATACATCGCCTTGAGGTTAGACAGGTCGGCGTCGTGCGGCGCTGTGTGCATCACGCGGTCGAAGAGGTTGAGCACGATGGTAGAGTCGCCGCCCTGCTCCTGCTCGTTCTCGCGAATGGCCTGCTGCAGCATAGACAGCTTTGTCTTTACGTCGGTCTGCTTGCTGAAGAGTATGTCGTCGCGCAACTGACGTGCCTTTGTGTCGTCGCCCGTGTTGCGGTAGTAGTCGTAGAGCGAGTTGAGTGCGAACTCGTTCTGCTTGTCGTCCTGCAGCGCACTCTCGAACCACTTGAACGCCTCGTTCTTGCGGTCGTGCTGCATGAGCCAGTTGCCGAGCATCACCTTGTACGACGGTTCGTTGGGATGATCGTCGGTGAGCGCTTTCAGTATGCGGAAGGCGTTCTTCTTGTCGCCCTGCTGCTCGTAGATGCCCATGCGCATGAACGAGATGTCCTCGCTCGGTCCGTCTGCCTGTTCCATGCGGTCTACGGTGGAGAGCATTTTCGCATAGTCTTTCTTCGCACCGTAGAGACGAACGAGAATCTCGAGCACGTCGCTGCGGTCGCGGTGGTGGGCGTAGAGCTGTTCGTAGGCTTCGATGGCGCGGTCGTATTCGCGCTGATGGATATATGTCTCGGCAACGTTCTCAAGATAGTTGTCGTTGTCGGGTTGCAGTTCGGCAGCGCGCCGCATACTCTCTATGGAAAGCGAGTCGTTGCCGCGTTTGGCGTATGCTATAGCCTGCGAGTAGTAGACCTCGGCGGCGTCGGGTCGCATCTTGCAGCACTGCTCGAGCAGGTCGAAGGCTGTAGAGTCGTCGGCGAGCTGTCGGCAGACGGCGTCGAGATAGAGTCGGTCGAAGAGTGGCGTCTCCTTCAGCAGCGAGTCGGCTGAGATGCTCATCGTGTCGCACTTCAGGTCGGCTGCCGCTCCAGTGCGCGCTCCGCCTATTGCGAAGAGAGGGGCAATGACTGCCACAGCTATCGCAAAGAGTATGATTTTCTTCATTTTTCTTCTTCTTTAATTGCGCCCAGTAAGGGCAATACCTTAATAATTAAGCTTTTGCCCTTCGGGGCGTGCTGCATACGACTTTTGAAAAACTCTGCCAGTTGCTTACTTCACTCCGGTATGTCCGTATCCGCCCTCGCCGCGTTCGGTCTCGTCGAGCTCCTCAACGAGGCAGAACTCGCCCTGCTCGTGGCGTGCAATCACCATCTGTGCGATGCGCTCGCCTGCCTCAATCACGAACGGCTCGGTAGAGAGGTTGATGAGCAGCACGCCCAGCTCGCCGCGATAGTCGGCGTCGATGGTGCCGGGCGAGTTGAGCACGGTGATGCCATGCTTGAAAGCCAATCCCGAACGGGGACGCACCTGCGCCTCGTAGCCCTCGGGCAGCGCAATGTGCAGTCCGGTGGGGATGATGCGGCGCTCCATAGGCTGCAGGGTGATGGGCTCGCTGATGTTGGCACGCAGATCCATGCCTGCGCTCTGCGGTGTGGCGTACGCCGGAAGCTGCTGCGTTCCGCGGTTCACTATCTTTATCTTTACCATTATGTGTTTCTATTTTAGTTTATGACGTAATGTTTCAAACTGCAAAAGTACTTAATTATAACGAGATAACGCCGCTTTGGAGTATTAAAAAACTGGAAATGGCGACGCCGACCGCACAATCTTCTTGTCTATTCGGAATAATAGTTTTAATTTTGTGCTATAAACGATAAAACAAAACCACTATGGCAATGAACTGGCAACAACTCATATCAAACAAGCGTCTCGGACAGGAACTGCGCCACCCTGAGCGCCACGACGACCGCTCGGAGTTCAAGCGCGACTACGACCGCCTTATCTTCTCGGCGCCCTTCCGCCGCATGCAGAACAAGACACAGGTGTTCCCGCTGCCTGGCAGCATCTTCGTGCACAACCGACTCACTCACTCGCTCGAAGTGGCGAGCGTGGGCATGTCGCTGGGCAACGACGTGGCGCGAGCCTTGAAGCGTGTGCACCCCGAACTCGCTGGCACGCTCTTCGAGGAGCTTGGCACCATCGTGAGCACGGCGTGTCTGGCGCACGACATGGGCAATCCGCCGTTCGGTCACTCCGGCGAGAAGGCTATACAGGCGTTCTTCCGCGAGGGCCGCGGACTGGCGCTGAAGCCTCGTGTGTCGGAGCAGATGTGGGAGGACCTGACTCACTTCGAGGGTAACGCCAACGCCTTCCGACTGCTCACGCACCGCTTCCACGGACGCCGCGACGGCGGATTCGTGATGACTTACTCTACGCTGGCTTCCATCGTGAAGTATCCTTACTCGAGCGAGTGCGCCGGCAAGAAGGGCAAGTTCGGCTTCTTCTGCTTCGAGCAGGAGGCGTTCCAGCGCATCGCCGACGATCTCGGCATGCTGCGCCTCTCGGCTGAGGGCGAACCGCTGCGCTATGCACGCCATCCGCTGGTGTATCTTGTTGAGGCTGCCGACGACATCTGCTACGAGATAATGGACATCGAGGACGCTCACAAGCTGCGCATCCTCTCGTACGACGAGGCGAGCGGTCTGCTGCTGGGCTTCTTCGGCGACGACGCACGCCGCCATATCCTCGACCGCATAGAGGAGGAGGGCATCACCGACAACAACGAGAAGATAGTGTACATGCGTGCCTGTGCCATCGGACTGCTCGAGAGCGAGTGTGCGAAGGCGTTCGTGCAGCATGAGCCGCAGATTCTTGAGGGCACGCTGCAGGGCTCGCTCATAGACCATGTGTCTCCGCTCGTGAGCGCCGCCTACCGTCATTGCATCGAGGTGAGCGTGCAGCGCATCTACAACTCTAAGCCGGTGCTCGATGTTGAGCTGTCGGGTTATAAGATTATGGAGACGCTGATGGACACGCTCATCGAGGCTGCCACCGACCCCGGCAAGTTCCACTCGGAGCAGTTGCGCAAGCGCTTCAGCAGTCAGTACGACATCAACAGCGCCGACTTCGAGACGCGTGTCATGGCTGTCATCGACTTCATCTCTGGCATGACCGACATCTTCGCGCTCGATATCTATCAGAAGATACAGGGCATCTCGCTGCCGATCGTATAGCGAGGTTGCGGCATCCCTGCCGTACCCACGCAGCCTCTGCATCATTATTCTCCCACAGAATACGCCGAATTCACAGAATCTTCTGCTGAGATGTTCTCCCACAGAATACGCCGAATTCACAGAATCTTCTGCTGAGATGTTCTCCCACAGAATACACCGAATTCACAGAACCTTCTGCAGAGATGTTCTCCCACGGATTTCACAGATGCACACAGATGGTAAGGGTGCGTAGAATTAACCACGGATTAAACGGATTAAACGGGTTTGGGGGTGTGTAGAATTAACCACGGATTAAACTCTAAGTTTGCAGAAGAATGCGACGCAGTCGCATAAACTGCAAA
>ERZ1024483.322-NODE-322-length-13683-cov-7.493469_pt1 | contig 13683 bp, 14 predicted proteins | sample MGYA00520799_ERZ1024483 | MGnify/ENA primary metagenome ERZ1024483 (study PRJEB33242, sample SAMEA3444315) | Homo sapiens | biome: Host associated; feature: Gastrointestinal tract; material: Stool | place: Uganda | collected 2011-01-01 ...
GTTTTATTGATGATGGTAGCTCAAGTTACTGGATTAAAACCAGGTACGATCGATTGGTCTATCAAGGACGCACATATTTATGTAAACCAGGTTGATGGAATCAAAGAACAGCTGAATCGTTATGAAACAAAGGGTTCTTTACCTGCACCAGAATTATGGTTGAATCCGGATATTACAGATTTCTATGATTTTGATCCTACAAAAGATGTTAAGTTGAATGGATACGAGCATATGGGAAAAATTAGTTTTCCTTTAGCACAATAGGTGATATATGAAATTAACATTAATTGCAGCGATTGGTAAAAATCGTGAACTTGGAAAGAATAATGATATGATTTGGCATTTGCCGCAAGACTTAAAGTTTTTTAGACAACAAACTTCAGGCCACACGATTGTGATGGGAAGAAAAACATTTGAGAGTCTTCCTGGTAAATTGCCTAAGCGTCATCATGTCGTTATTTCAAGAACTTGTAAAGATCTTGGTGAAGATATTGAGATATGTGAAAGTGTTGAAGAATTCATGAAGCGTTATAAAGATGTGGATGAGGAAATCTATTGTATTGGTGGAGGCATGATCTATAGTGAAATGCTAAAGTATGCGACAAGACTTGTGTTAACGCAAATTGATGCCGATGCCGATGCTGAGGTGTATTTTCCTGAATTTGATGCATCTTTATACAATAAAAAGATTCTTTCAAATATTGAAGAGAATGGTGTTTTCTATCAACATGTTGAATATACTTTAAAATAATTACTTGCAGAGAATATTTTGTGATTCTCTGCTTTTTTGTTTGGGAATTTTATTGTAAAATAAAACTAGGTTAGATACTATATAATTTTTTGAAAGGAGGATCATCATGAGTGAAACTTATTATGTAAAAACCTTTGGAGGATTGGAAATCACAAACGATAATGTGACAGTCAATATTGTGGAATTATTTGGCAAACAATTGGTGAATTTGTTGCAAGTATTATTATTTCACAGTGAAAAGCCAGTACAAAAAGATGAATTGATCGATATCTTATGGCCAGAAAGCAAAAACCCATCTAGTGCATTAAAATTCTCAATTTTTAGATTGCGTTCTGAATTAAATGAAATTGATTTCTTTAAGGATAAAGAAGTTATTGTTACGACAAGAAAGGGCTATATTTTAAATCCAAATTTAGATTGGAACATTGATTTTGTAGAATTAGAAAAGGCGTATAATCAAATCAATGAGGGTGCTGAATTGTTGGATGAAAAAGAGTTTAAGATCGCAAGAAAAATATTTAGATTGTATCAAGGACGTTTTTATGCTTCACCAAGTCAGCTTCATTGGATTCTACAAAAACAAGAAGTGTTTAGACAAATGTATGTTAAAACAATGATGCGTACATCTTGTTATTTGTATACGCAAAAGCGATATGATGAAATGATGCTTATGAACTATCAGGCTGTGTTGATTGAACCTTTTAATGAAGGCTTACATTACTATTATATGAAGGGTTTGGTCGCAACTCGAAATTATCGAGAGGCATTGAAGTATTATGATGAATTGAATGACATTTTCTTATCGGAACTTGGAACGGGTCTATCAAAGCGTTTTAAACAGTTGTATGACATTATTATTGCTGATCATGCGAAAGAAGAAAATAAAGATATGGAAACAATTATGAGGGAACTTTCAAATCGTGATCAACAAAATCAGGGCTTTTTCTGTTCGTATGAAATTTTTAAATATTTCTATGAATTGTTGTTGAAGATGTCGGTTCGTAATGAACAAAATTATTATTTGATTATGTTACAATTCTCAGACGGAACTTTAGATTATGAAAAAGTAGGCGTGGATTTTGATCGTGTAAAAAGATTGGTAAGTTCATGCTTAAGAAGTAATGACTTATTTACACGTACAAGTGAAACGCAATTGTTGCTTCTAGTGGATTGTCAAACAGAAGAGAATGCGCATTTGATTATTCAGCGTATTTCGAATAAATTTTATAGTATTTTCAGAAAGAAAAATTATCGTATGAATTATTCAGTTCATAAAGCAGAACTAGATAAAAACAGATAATAGAAAGATGTAGACTGTATATGGATGCAAGTGTATTAAGAAAAAGAATTTATAAACTATTGACCTTCTCTGTTTTGATGGTGTTTTCAATTTTATTAATGGCTTTTCTTTTTATCAATCATACAGACGATAGTTTAAATAAGGCGACATATACAACTATGAATCAAGAAATAGATTTGTGTAAACAACGTATTTCTTCTAAAAAAAATACAGACTTAGTTTTATTGAATACTTTCGCAAGAAATTTAAATATGGAAACAGATTTAAATTCATCGTTGTTAGAGATGAAAAAAGAAAGCGATTTTTCATCGATTCAATTTATCGATATGAATCATAATGTGTATTCTTCAGAAAAGAATTCTAAACTTTTGTATGATGATTTATCGGATGAATATAAGGATAAAATTAAGTCTGGTTTTGAAGGCAAACAAAGTGCATTTAAACAAAAAAACAATGATAGACTTACATATATAACGCCTGTTTATGAAGATGCAAATCAAATCGTTGGTGTGTTATGTGCAGATAGTGGGTTACAACCATATATGGATTTGATGAAAAAATCAATAAGCGGCGGGAATTTGTATGTTACAGATTTAAAAGATTTTTATGGTATTCAAAAGGATTCAGAGTCCAATGAAGTATTAGCAGTCTTGAAAAATATGGGTCTATCCGAAAAAGTAAGTGGGCTAATAGGAGTCAAAGGACAAGAACATGGAATTGTTGTAAAAAAGACGGAGATTCAAGGTTGGTATTTGTGTTATGTAAATTCAGCTAAATCGCTAAATTATTCGATGTATGTTATGTCACGTACTACAAATTATGTTTTGATGTTATTTGTGATTGTAGTCATTCTTTTATTGTGGATTGCATATAGAATGATGGTAAAAAACAATGATGAAATGGAAAAGTTAGCTTATACAGATCAATTAACTGGTGCCGTTTCTTTTGCTCGATTTACGCAATTGGTACGTATGTATGCCCATAAAAATAATGATTATTCATTAGTATCTTTAAATTTACGCCGCTTTAAATTTATGAATGAAATTTTAGGAAGAGATAAGTCGGATGATTTTTTGTGTCGTATTGTTAATTGTATAAAGCCAATGCTGAAAAAAGACGAAATTATTTGTAGGGATAGTGCCGATGTTTTCTATATGTTATTGATAGGTACAGATGAAAATGTGATTTCAAATCGTATTCATGCGATATTTAACAGTATTCGACAAAACACAAAAGATTTTTGTTATGAATATGAGTTTTGTTGCGGTGTTATTAGTAACAGTACATATTCATTTGAACAAATGCTTACGAATGTTATGTTTGCCTTAGTGCAGTCTAAGGAAATGGCGTCAGAAAATATTTGTTTTTTTGATGAAGAAGTGCATAAGAAAAAAGAATTTGAAAATTTTGTGGAATCCAATATGCAACAAGCCTTAGATTCAAATTGTTTTGAAATGGTATTACAACCTAAGGTTGATTTAGATACGAACCTAGTTGTTTCTGCAGAAGCCTTGGTTCGATGGAAATTAGAGGATGGAACGTATCTTCCTCCATCAAGTTTTGTAGGAATTTTTGAAAAGAATCGGTTTTGTTCAAAACTCGATTTTTATATGTTAAGAAAAGCCATTCAACAAATACGCAAATGGATCGATATGGGAATTCACCCAGTCAATATTTCGGTGAATCAATCAAAAATTGTTTTTTATCATGAGAATTATATTTCCGAATTAAAATCTTTGTTAAAAGAGTATGATGTTTCGGCTTCTTATATCACATTAGAGGTCTTGGAAAGTACGGTTATAGAGGATTTTAAATTGTTTAATCAAATTCTTTCGGAAGTGAAAAAATTAGGCTTTTCTGTATCATTAGATGATTTTGGAAGTGGATATTCATCTTTGAATGTATTATCAAAACTTGATATAGATGAGTTGAAAATCGATCGTATTTTCTTGCATACAGATTCGGAATTAGAAAATAAGAAAACTAAATGGATTTTAGAAGCAATTATCAACATCGCAAAAAAATCAAATATACGAGTTGTTGTTGAAGGTGTTGAATCCATTGAGGATGATCGATTTATAAGGTGTATAGGTGCCAATGTAGGTCAAGGATATTATTATAGTCGTCCTTTAGCGATTGATGCATTTAATGATTTGATTCATAAAAAATAGGTGTATTATTAGTGTAGTATGAGAAAGTATAGGATAGTAAAAAATGTAGTTTGCATCTTGACGGTATTTTGTCTTCTTTGTGGATGTCAAGATTCTACAAAATACCCCACAAAATGTGAAGAAAGTCCTTCGCAAACGGAAGCTGAAGTTTTATGGCCGAGCCAAGAAGAGCTTAGTGTTTTGAGTGATGGCAGTTTAGCTGAAGTGGATCTAACACATGTCAATGATGGGTATATTTGTGCTAGGTTGCTTCAAGAAACTTCGGGAATCAAACTACAGATTTCAAAAGATGATAAAAAATATAATTATGATTTAAAGACAACAGAGTTCAAAACTTTTCCAATCAATATGGATAATGGAAGTTATACAATAAAAATTTTGCAGCAAATAGAAGGAACAAGATATGCGATATGTGCTTCTAGTACGATAGATGTTCAGTTGCCAAATGATCTTGTTCCCTATTTATATCCGAATCAAATTGTTGATTATACAAAAGATTCATATGTATACAAGAAATCTTTTGAGCTAGTAAAAGAGGATCGTGATGATTTAACGCGAATAGCCCATTTGTTTAAATATGTTGTAGATACATTGGATTATGATGATCAAAAGGCAAAGGATGTAAGTGATACATTTGTCTTACCAGATATAGATGGTTCATTAAAGAGTGGTAAGGGAATTTGTTTTGATTATGCGTCAAGTCTTGCTGCTTTATGCAGAATTCAAGGCATTCCGGCAAAAGTAATCGTTGGGTGGACGGATATTGAGTATCATGCCTGGGTTGAAATTTATTTAAAGGATACAGGGTGGATCAATCCTAAAATTTATTTCGATAAGGAAAAATGGAATCTTGTAGATCCTACATTTTCGGATTCAAAAAATTCGGATTATGAAGGGAAATATGATGAAGTGTATCACTATTAGGAGGCGTATGTATGTTATCGAATAATGAGAAATATATTTTTACAAGTGAATTGGCATTGGCTGTTTCAAATGGTTTGCAGGTAGAAGATGGTTTAAAAATGCTAGCTGGTTTTGATGCGAATGTGTCTATTTGTGCAAAAAAATTAGAAGATATGATGAAGAAAGGTTCTTCTTTTACGGATGCTTTAAAAGAATCTAAAGAATTTGATGAATATATGATTCAGATGGTTGTAGTTGGACAAAGTATTGGGAATTTAGATGTTGTACTTAAAGAATTGAGCACATATTATGCAAGACAAAAAGAATTGAATTATCAAATTCAAGATGCGATCACATATCCATTCGTTTTGATTTTGATGATGTTTGTGATTGTTGCCACATTGATATTTAAAGTTTTTCCGATTTTTGAAAATATTTTGAAACAAATGTCGATGTCGTTGTCTTTGATGCATACAGCTCGGATCTTAAGTTATATTGGTTTTTTTGTTTTATTATTGATTCTAGTTTTTGGCCTTGTCTTATATTTCATCTATAAAAAAAGTCCAAATAAAAGATGGATGACAAAATTACCATTCTTTTCTAAGTTGAATTATCAAAAAGAAATGACTAAGTTTACATATATATTATCTTTGTTTGTGTCGAGTGGATATGCATTGATGGATGCTGTAGATATTATACTTTTATCGATTGAGCATCCTGTATTAAAGGATAAGATCTTACATGTAAAGAATCGTATGCTTGAAGGGGAAAGCTTGGCGAGTGCATTATTAAAAGAGAATGTGTATGATCAAGGATATGGTGCTTTATTGATGGCAGCGGATGAAAGTGGACATCAAGATGAAGTATTAAAAACTTTATCCGATCGTTATAAGGAAGATTTAGAAAGAATGTTATCGAGCTTTTTAAATCGTTTAGAGCCATCTATGATTGCTGGATTATCTTTGTTAGTAGGATTTGTATTAGTTTCGATTATGCTTCCTTTAATGAATGTATTACAGACATTGGGGTAGTTTTATGAAAATGAAGAACATATTGTTCTTTGGCTTGTTTTTAGTATTGATATTGATTGGTTTTTCTAATATCAATAAGAGTACAGAGAATTTAGATATAGATCGTGTAAAAAACAGTTTGGATACTGCCTTGATCAGTTGTTACAGTGTTGAGGGGCATTATCCAGAAAATGTTCAATATTTGAAAAAGTATTATGGATTTACTTATGATATAAATAGTTATTTCATTACATATGATTGGCAGGGAGATAATATATATCCTAATATTTATGTATATAGAAAGGGGAATGATTGATGAAAAATGCTGGTGTTTTCTTTTCTCTTTCGTTAATGTTGTTGTTTGTGATATGTTGTTTTATGTTATTAAATATTCAAATTGAAGATTATTCAATGCTGCAAAGACGGACTAAAAATGATTTTGAAACATATACACCCGTTTTATATGTCACAAACAAAATTCATAGTTATGATGAAGTGGATAAAGTTTGTGTTGAAAATAACAATGGCAAAGGTGTAATCAAGCTGTCGGATGCAGAAAGTGATACGTATTTATATAAAGATAAATCCAAACTTATGGAGCTTTGTGTAATAAAGGGTGTGCAGCCAGATTTTAGTATGGGTCAAGCTTTAATGGCATGTGATGATTTTGATGTAAAACAAGATAAAAATAAAATTATTTGTAAAATAAATGGTGTTGACTTTTATGTTGAATTAAGAAGTGGGGTGGCATCATGACAAAGAAGCCATTTTCATTTTTTTTAGAACTACTCTTTGTATTATTTTTCTTTTTGATCACATCCACAATTTTAATTGAAATCTATGCGAAAATGATGCAAGTATCTAAGGAAGATACATATCGTCAAGAGGCAATGATTATTGCTCAAAATGAAATTGAAACGCATACTTGTATTGGGGATTATACAAGAAAAATGAACGACACGGATTATGATATTAAAATCAAGCGTGTAAAAGAGAATGAGTTTCGTATTCAAGTTTATGTTAAAGAAACTAAAGTGTTAGATTATCATTATTATCAAAAGGGGAATAATGGATGAAACAATCAAGAATAGGATTAGGTGTAGTTACAATGCTAAGTATATTTGTCGTTGTGTGCATGTGTGTTTTAGTGTTGTTCTCATCAAATAAAGTTTATCAAATGCATGAACAGGTCAATCGTAGCTATGAATATAAAAAAGCATATTATCAAGCTGAAATCAAAGCACATAAATTGGTGGATCAAAATGAAACGGATTTTTTGGTCCATGTAAAAGAGGATACATATTTAAAAGTGAAGGTTGATCATGGTCAAATCGTTGTATTTAAAACAATCGTGAAAGGAGAATAGTATGGATGTTGTTGAGATTTTAAAAAAGGCTATCAATGAAAATGCTTCAGATATTTTCTTTGTTGCAGGAAGTCCATGTATGTTGAAGGTTGGACAACAGCTTGTTAGGACAACAGAAGAAAAAATGATGCCTAATGATACTAAAGATATTGTTCAACAATTATATAGTTTTGCGCCATATTGCTCATATGAGAATTTTGAAAAAAATGGGGAAGATGACTTTTCGTTTTCGTTATCTCAAGTAGGGCGATTTAGAGTGAATGTATATCGCCAAAGAAATTCGGAAGCGGCTGTTTTGCGTGTGGTTAAATTTGAACTTCCTAAACCGGAAGATTTTCATATACCCGAATCCATTTTAAGTTTATCAAATCGTAGAAAAGGGATTATTTTAGTGAGTGGTCCTGCTGGAAGTGGAAAGAGCACAACATTAGCTTGCTTGATTGATCGAATGAATGAAACAAGAAATTGTCATATTATTACAATAGAAGATCCGATTGAATTCTTGCACACACATAAGAAATCGATTGTTTCACAACGCGAGGTGTATCATGATACAAAGAATTATTTAACGGCATTAAAATCAGCTTTGCGTGAAGCACCTGAAATTATTTTATTAGGAGAAATGCGTGATGAAGAAACAGTATCTACAGCACTTTCTGCTGCGGAAACAGGACATTTGATATTATCGACATTACATACAGTTGGTGCCGTAAATACAATAGATCGTATTGTGGATATGTTTCAGGGACATCAAGATCAGGTTCGTAGTCAGTTATCTATGATTTTAGAAGCTGTTATAAGTGAACAGTTGATTCCTACGATGGATGGTGAATTGATTCCAGTATTTGAAATCATGCAAGTAAATCCGGCGATTCGATCACAGATTCGTGAAAATAAGATTCATCAAATCGAGAATACGATGGCATCGAATCGACAAAATGGTATGGTTATGATGGATGATTCAATTTTTGAATTGTATCAACAGAATAAAATTACAAAGGAGATTGCGATTCAATATAGCTTGCATCCGGATCGCATGAAAACTAGAGTGCAATAAAGAATGAAAAATTACAGTTCATTCTTTTTTTTCTTTCAATAATCTTACATCGGGTATATAATTTGTCTATTATTATTAAATGGGGAGATTAGTATGCGTAGTTATCAGGTGGATATGTGTAATGGTCCAATTTTTAAAAAGTTGATTGTGTTTGCGATTCCTTTGATTTTATCAGGGTGTTTACAACTTTTATTTAATGCGGCTGATATTATTGTGGTTGGAAGATTTACTGGGAATCAAGCACTTGCAGCAGTTGGATCAACAAGTGCATTGATCAATTTACTAGTCAATATGTTTATTGGGATTAGTGTTGGGGCAAATGTAGTATTGGGAAAATTCATTGGAGCTAGAGATGAAGAAAATACATCTAAAGCTGTACATACAGCTATATTTATTGCGGTTTTTGGTGGGCTTTTCATGGTATTTGTCGGTTTCTTTTTTGCCAAACATTTATTAGAGTTAATGGCTACGCCAGAAGATGTAATTGATTTATCTTCTTTATATATGCGGATTTATTTTGCAGGTATGCCTTTTTTTATGGTCTATAATTTTGGTGCTGCCATTCTTAGATCGATTGGGGATACAAAGCGTCCATTATATTTTTTAATGATTTCTGGAATTATTAATGTACTATTTAATCTATGTTTCGTTATCGTGTTTCATATGGGAGTTGCTGGAGTCGCTTTGGCAACAATTATATCTGAAGGAATTAGTGCAGGATTAATTTTGTTGTGTTTAAAACATATGGATGGCCCTTTACATTTTGAGTTAAAGGATATGCGTTTTCATAAAGAATTGGCATTAAAAATGTTAGAAGTAGGACTTCCTGCAGGACTTCAAGGCATTATTTTTAGTATTTCAAATGTATTGATTCAATCAAGTATCAATTCTTTTGGATCTTTAGTTATGGCGGGAAATACAGCGGCTAGTAATATTGAAGGTTTTGTATATACGTCTATGAATGCTGTTTATCAAACTTCTTTGTCTTTTACTTCGCAAAATTTTGGGGCAAAAAAATATGAGCGAATCGATAAAATCTTATTGGAATGTTTAGTCATAGTAACAGTAGTTGGGCTTGTACTAGGGCAGGGTGCTTATTTCTTTGGACAACAGTTACTATCTATTTATTCAAGTGATGAACGTGTTATTCAGTTTGGTATTGATCGATTAGCTGTTATTAGTACAATGTATTGTTTATGTGGAATTATGGATACTTTAGTAGGAAGTTTAAGAGGAGTTGGTTGTTCCATTCTACCAATGTTGGTATCTTTAACTGGTGTTTGTCTCATTCGTGTTATATGGATTTTTACTGTATTTAAGTCATTACATACAACATTTTCACTGTATATTTCTTATCCGATCACATGGGTTATAACGCTTGTAGCACATGGAATTTGTTTTATGGTTGTGCGCAAACGAATTCGAAGAGTGGCATAATGAAAAAAGCATTGATTTTAGGAGACTCTAACACTTGGGGGTATGATCCAAGAGGATATCTTCAAAGATATGATTTAACTTACATAGATTACTTAAATGATTTAGTAGCTGATTGGATGTTTTTTGAAGATTCGTTAAATGGACGTTTATTGCGCGATGTTAAAGATGAAACTTTTAATTTAGCTTCTATCGATTTATTTTGTATCATGCTTGGATCGAATGATTTGATGCATTATTATGATGTGAATCAAATTGTTTCTTTCATGCATGAATTGATCGATTCGTTGGATACAAATAAAGTAATGATTCTTTGTCCACCGATATTACAGATTGATGTATTTAAAGAGGTGAGTATTCGATTGAATGAAGCCTACAAAAAAATGAAGGTTCATTGCATAGATTGCAATCCTTTAAATATGAGTTTTGATGGTGTGCATTTATCGGAAAAGGGACATAAAGAACTGGCCTTAAAGATGGCTGAATATATGAAAAAAGACTTCTGTTGAAGTCTGGTTAGAAGAATAAATGTTCAATTAATATTTTGATGCCTAATAGAATTAAGATAGAACCGCCCAAATATTCTGCATATTTTTCAAATAGGTTACCTAGTTTTTTACCGAATAATACACAAATGAAGGAAAGCACAAAAGTTGTGATTCCAATGGTAATTACGGCTTCAAAAAGGTTGACTTTTAAAAAGGCAAAACTTACACCTACAGCTAAGGCATCGATGCTTGTGGCAATGGCTAAAAGAAGAATATCTTTAAATGAGATGGAGTGAATTTTGACTTCATCTTCTTTTTCTTCTCTGCCTTCTTTAATCATGTTTATACCTATCAGACTTAACAAGATAAAGGCAATCCAATGATCGATAGATTGGATATAATCGGCAAAATGACTTCCGGCAAAATAACCGATAGCTGGCATAAGTGCTTGAAAGAATCCAAATGCGATGGCTAAGATAAAGGCGTATTTTTTAATTTTATCTTTATCCAAACTCATACCTTTGGCTAATGATACAGCACATGCGTCCATAGATAGTCCAATGCCGATAAATAAAATAGTAAAAAAATCCATATTTCCTCCTTGAAAACAAAAAAGACCTACACGAAAAAAGATGGCTTTTTTCGCATAAGTCTTGTTTTTTACAATAAGCCAGATCGTTTGATCAGTATGTTGACTTAAATACTTACATGCGTAAGATAACTACTCCCTTATGGATGTGTTTATAGTATCAAAATTAAATTTTGTTTACAATGAAAATTAGTTATTGATATCTAACTAAAATGGATTATAATGAGGCAAAAGGAAGGTATATATATGACTCATTTTTATATTATTCGTCATGGCGAAACTATGTTTAATGTGAAGGTGCGTATTCAAGGTTGGTGTGATTCACCATTAACTGATTTAGGTGTTTCTCAGGCAAAAGAGCTTGGAAAAGCTTTAAAGAATTATTCTTTTGATGTTTGTTTTTGTTCAACAAGTGAACGAGCTATGGATACAGCACAATATATTTTAGAAAATAGAGATGTGAAAATTATTTCTTCAAAACAATTAAAAGAGCAGTGCTTTGGAGAATTTGAGGCTGAAAAATCATCTGACATTTTTAAAGATGGAGTAAAGTATCCGGATGGTTATCGTTTTTGTGGGGGAGAAAATCATAGTGATGTAATCAAGCGTATATTTGATGCGTTAAAAAAAATCGCATCCGAATATCCGAATGCGAATGTGTTAGTCGTATGTCATGGTTCAGCTATTAAACATATTGTAAACTACTTATGTCCTGGCTTTGTGAACGAAAAACCTACTACAGCAGCTTTAGTTCCAAATTGCTCTATGACGCGAATTGATTATGATAATGGTTTTAAACTTATTGAAAAGCCTCATCTTTTTCACGGTCAATAAACATTAAAATAAAGGAGAGTATTAGAAGCGAAACACTGATCCAAATGGCTTTTGCTGAAAAAATCTGAATACAGAAGTTTCCTAGAATAGCACCAAGTATAAATGTTAAAATGATTAAGTAGTATAGAAGTCCACTTTGAAGATGTTGGACTTTTTTTGTACAAATATAGTTGCACATTTCATGCGTTCCCGTTCTTAAATTTCCGATACACATTGTTGTTGCATATCCTTTTCCATGTATTTTACGAAAGGCTTGTACTTGCAATCCACACGCAAAGGATGTTAAGGAATTTGCGAGTAGGTTTTGTTCGAAAGAAATGTAGCCTACACAAAATAATATAATGATTTCAATTAAGAGAGTGACTTGTCGCCAATGTACTTTTTGAATTTTTTGGAAATGAATAAGTTCAGCTATGAAAATACCTAAACCAAAAGCAAGCACAGGACAAAGATAATGTAATGCATGTTGAAATTGTCCACTCGCAAGATTTACACCAAATAGAAGCATGTTTCCGGTTTGTGCATTGGCAAAGACTTGTCCTCTTGCCAAGTATGAATAGGCATCCATGAAGCCTCCGGATAATGCTAGAAGAATACCGAGTTCAATGGATTCGGATGTTTGTTTTGCTCGTTTCATAAAATAATCACAACCTTTTTACTTTTAAGATAATAATGCAAAATGACAAAAAATAAAAGCCGAGATCGGCTTTTATATGAATTAAACTGTACCTTGTGCTTTCATTGCCTTAGCGACTTTTAAGAATCCGGCAATATTAGCTCCAACTACATATTCTTTTTCATGACCATATTCTTTGGCTGTATCACGACAAGTTTCAAAAATGTTTACCATGATATTTTCAAGCTTTTGATCAACTTCTTCGGCAGTCCAAGATAAGTGTTGTGCATTTTGTGACATTTCTAGACCAGAACATGCAACACCTCCGGCATTGCTAGCTTTACCTGGAGCATAGAATACACCATTTTTCATAAGGTAGTGGATTGCATCAGGTGTAGTAGGCATGTTAGCTCCTTCGCATACGGCGAATACTTTGTTTGCGACTAATGCTTTCGCATCTTCTAAATCAAGTTCATTTTGAGTGGCGCATGGAAGAGCGATATCACATGCAACAGTCCATGGACGAGCGTTTGGTGTATATGTAGCATTTGGATGTTTTTCAACATATTCTTTAATACGTCCACGACGAACTTCTTTAATATCTTTAACTAAGGCTAAATCAATTCCTTCTGGATCATAAACAAATCCGTTTGAATCGGACATAGTCACAACTTTAGCTCCTAGTTGAGTTGCTTTTTCACAAGCATAAATTGCTACGTTACCGCTTCCTGAAATGGCAACTGTTTTTCCTTCAAAACTTGTTCCGTTATCTTTTAATAATGCTTGTGTAAAGTAACATAGACCATATCCAGTGGCTTCAGTACGAATCAATGATCCACCGAATGTTAATCCTTTACCAGTTAAAACACCACTATATTCATTTTTTAAACGTTTATATTGTCCAAATAAATATCCAACTTCACGTCCTCCAACACCAATATCTCCTGCAGGAACGTCAGTGTTTGGTCCGATGTGGCGGTACAATTCGCTCATGAAGCTTTGGCAAAAACGCATAACTTCACGATCACTTTTTCCTTTTTGATCAAAGTCAGATCCCCCTTTTTCCCCTCCCCTAGGAAGGGTAGTTAATGAATTTTTTAATACTTTTTCAAATCCTAAAAATTTTATGATACATATTTTTACAGATGGGGGGAATCGTAAACC
>ERZ1024483.323-NODE-323-length-13659-cov-5.468245_pt1 | contig 13659 bp, 12 predicted proteins | sample MGYA00520799_ERZ1024483 | MGnify/ENA primary metagenome ERZ1024483 (study PRJEB33242, sample SAMEA3444315) | Homo sapiens | biome: Host associated; feature: Gastrointestinal tract; material: Stool | place: Uganda | collected 2011-01-01 ...
ACAGAACGCACCACCAAATTGATGGGATTCTCGGTATCAATGTCAAACCCTGCACCATAGCAGCGGTAAAGCTGCCACACAAGGTTCAGCAGTACCAGCCCGATGGCCGTCCAGATGAAGATTTCATACATGGCTGAAGCAGCAGGAAAGTACCGCTTGAACGTGTCCATATTGCAGCCCAGCGCGCCGAGTACCGAGGTAGATGCCAGATCCAGCAGGTTCATCACCTGCGTTGCCAGCCAATCGACAATGCCGTCTAAAATGCCCAAAGGCCGTTACCTCCTTCTTGTGAGCAGGGGAGTGGTTACGGATTCCAAGTGCCGCCCTGAAAGAACGGCGTGATGTAGGCCATGATGAAGCCGAGGCCGTTCAGAATCGCCCAAGTGATGGCAATGCGCTTGAGCCATGCACGAGAGTCGTCCACGGTCTTGCCGTTCTTGGAAAAATTCATCAGCAGCAGGGCAACGGCAGCGCAGACCACGGCCGTGACGGTGGAGATAGAGATAATCTGCGAGTAGACATCCTGCATGATCTCGCTGGCTTTTGTCCAGACGGTGGTGCCGGTTGTGGCTGCGGCTGTGTTATTATCCTCGCCGGTTGCGAAAGCAGGCATCGCGGTCAGTGCGCTGCATAGGACAGCACAAAGGGCTGCTTTCATGCGCTTATGAGAGCAAGAACGTGTGTTTTTCTTAGTCATTGAAACCTCCTGTGTGCAAAAATGCTTAAGAATCGCCAAAAGTAGGCCATTACCATGATAACAAATTGACTGTGCAGGAAAAAAGGCTTTGGCTATGCGGATTTATTGCGGATGTTGTGCAGGGTCAATCAGGAGTCAGCAGATCGGTGATTTTCTCGCATTCTTGGGAGGTATAGCCCCACAAAATCGAACTGAGAACCTCAATGGCTTCATCCCGATGGACATAGTAGGTGCGCAGAGAAATGGAGATGCCCTTAGATTCGAGTGCCTGCAAAATTGCACCCGCATTCTCGCACTGCTGCGGGGAGAGATAGGCGTAGTATAAAATCCAGTAATAGAACTCACCCTTTTTGTGCTTGCGGCGCATCAGGTCAATTGCGGTGTCGATGATCCGCATCATCTTTTTGCTGCGCTCCAGGGCGCGGGCATAGTTTTCCAGCCGGTTCCCGCCCTTGTTGACCTCGCTGTCCACAAACAGTGCATCTGTGGACAGCCCATACTCGGCTTTGAACTCCTGCTGCAAATCGAGGTCGGACACTTCCAAATTCCACATGACATCTCGGTACTTCCTTAAAAGTGTACGCGTGTCGTGGTAATGCGAAGATACATTAGATTTCTGTCTTTTAAATGGCATAAAAAATACTCCCTGTTTTAGTGTGTCGAAAGAATTCTTTCAGTTACTAAACAGAGAGGAATCAATGATTTTGACGCACAATTTGCAAAGAAAAAGCAAAAAACTTCTTCTCGCAATAAGGAAACAAAAGGAAAACAAAGAACTGAAAAAATTACAAAATGGTTACATGCGGAAGAAAAACACCAAAAATACTAGCAAACTGCACATTCAAATAGTGAATACATGATGGAATATGCACAAATTGAAAGGAAACCGTTTCCCTATTTCTTTGTTGACGTGGGGTGCTGGGAGTGTTACTCTGTAGATGTCAAGGATGCGCATCAGAAAATCTCAAAAACTCCTCACCGTTTGGAAAGAAGGAAACAAATATGAGCAGAGTAAAACACTTGTTTGCAGTTGTGCTGGCGGCATTGATGCTGTGTCTGCTTATGCCTGTTGCTGCGTTTGCAGAGGAAGCATCCGATGGAAAAATGATCGTCTACGCAAAACTCCCGTCTGACTGGTCAGACCCGCACCTGTGGGCATGGGCAGACGATGGCACAAACGCTTTTGATGCATGGCCCGGTGGCGAGATGGAAGCAGACAGCAACAATGATGGTTGGTATTACTGCTGGATTCCCGAAACCACCAACAACATTATTATCAATGTGAATGACGCTGCGGTTCAGACCAGTGACTACAAGCTGGAAAGCAAAAATGCTTGGGTCACGGTGACCGATGCAGAAAATGTAGAAATCAGTTACGATGCACAGACCACCGGTGATCTGCCGGAGTATGTAGAAAAATTCAAGATTCATGCGCAGGTTCCCGATGATTGGCAGGACGTCTGCCTGTGGGCATGGTCTGCACCGGATGGCAAGAATGCTTTTGAAGCATGGCCCGGCAAGACCATGAGCAAAGGCGAAGATGGCTGGTACACTGCCAGCGCTCCCGTTTGGGTGAACAGCATCATTGTCAACGGCAACAGCGGCGATGTGCAGACGGAGGATATCTCCATCGATGCAGCTGAGGTGTGGGTTACGGTTTCTGAGGACGGAACTTCCGATTTTACTTACAATGATCCGAATGCTCCCGTTGCAGAAGATATTACCGTTCATGTAAAAGCTCCCGCAGACTGGAGCGAGCCGCATCTGTGGGCATGGTCCGCACCGGACGGCACGAACGCATTCTCTTCTTGGCCCGGCGAAGCCCTGCAGGAAGGGGAGGACGGCTGGTTGACGCTTTCTGTTCCCGGCTGGGTCAACAGCATTATCGTGAATGGCAGCGATGGCAGTGTTCAGACCAGTGACCTCAGTGTGGAAACAGGCAAGGATCTGTGGATCGTGGTGAGCGATGCGGAAAATGCAGAAGTCACCTATGAAGCCCCGGCTGAGACTGTAGAAACAGCAGAGGCTCCTGCTGCAGAGAGCGAGCCTACGGTTGCAGCGGAACCCGCAGAAACCAAGTCCAACGCGATGCCGATTGCAATTGTCGTTGTTGTGGTGATTGCTGTTGTGGCAGGTGGCGTGGTCATCTCCAAAAAGAAAAAGTAATCTTCCTTAGAAAATCATAGAGTACGGGCTGAACAGCCCGTACTCCTTATTTGACACAATCAGAAAGGCAGGTATTCCATGAAGCGCCTGATAGCAGGATTTTTAAGTGTATGTGTAGCGGTATCGTTGCTGATGACCGGCTGCTCGTCGGGCGGCACGGATAATACTGCGCAGACAGATGGCCCGGTTACCATTACAATCTGGCACGACAAAGAAGATGAAGTCGCGAAAGCGTTGCAGACAGAGTTGGATACGCTTGCCCCGGATATCGTGGTAAAACTGGAAAAGAAAGACGGTCTGACCGATTCGCTGAAGATGGTCGGCAACGACCCGAATTCTGCCCCGGATATGTACTTCTTTGCCCACGATAAAATTGGCGTTTACGCTGAAATGGGCATTCTCGCACCGATAACGGATTTCGTTGACAAGAGCACCTTGGATCAGTACATACCGATGACGATTGAGGCTGCTACCTACAAAGGGGAAGTGTACCAGCTTCCGCTCTACTTTGAAACGCTGCTCTATATGTACAACAGGCGTTATATGAGTGATGATGAAGTGCCTTCGACCACAGAAGAACTGTACAAATATATGCAGGAAAACACGAAGGGCGGGCATTACGGCTTCGTGGAACAGCACAGCACGGCGTACTATGCTGCAGGCTGGCTCCATGCATTTGGCGGTTACATTCTGAACGAAAATGGCGAACCCGGCCTCGATGATGAGAACACCATCAAGGCGCTGGAATACCACAAGAAATTCGTGGAGCTTATGCCCACCGAGGGTGAGTATTCTACCGTGAATACGCTGTTCCGCGAAGGCAAAGCGCACTCCACCATCGGTGGTCCCTGGCTGGTTCCTACGGCGCGCGAGAGCGGTATTGACCTTGGCATTGCACCGATGCCTACTGTAGATGAGACCGGCAACAAAATTGCACCGTATTCCGGTGTGCAGGGTATCCATGTCTTGAAAGTTGCAGCTGAGCGCAAGCACGATGCCATTGCAAAGGTCTTGCAGGTTCTGACAAATGATTCCGTTGGCATTGCGATGGCGAAAGCAAGCGGCTGCGCCCCTGCGAAGCAGAGTTGCTATGATGACCCGGTTATCAGCGGTGACGACATGGTTATGGCTATGTACGATACGGCGCAGGATGCAGTTCCCATGCCGAACGTTCCCGAAATGGACGTTATGTGGACGGTTACGGAAAATCTGCTTGTGGATGTAAACATGAGTGGAAAAGACGTCCGAAGCAGCGCACAGGCCGCCCAGCAGCAGGCAGAGAGCCTTATCAAACAGATGCAGTAATGCGGAAAGGCCGCACTATGAAGAAAAATAAAAAAGAAACGTTTTGGGCCTATTTGTGCAGCGCCCCCTCGTTGCTTTTGATTTTGCTGATCGTTGTATTCCCAATTCTGTACACGGCGTACATCTCCTTTACAAACATGAATGTTTACCATTGGTTCAACTTCTCGTTTGTAGGGCTGAAGAATTATAAAGACGCGCTGTTTGTTTTTGATTCCGGCTTTTTGGCGGCACTCCTTCGGACCATCCTGTGGACTGTGCTGAACATGGTGTTGCAGTTGGTAATTGCCTTTGTGCTGGCCAGTCTTTTGAACATACAGGATTTTAAGGGTAGGCGAGTCTACAAGACACTGCTTATGATCCCTTGGGCCATGCCGGGCTATGTGTCGATCCTGCTTTGGAAAAACGGCATCTTCAATTCGCAGTTCGGCTTGCTGAACCAGTGGATGCAGAAGCTGGGGCTGGCGACAGTGCGCTGGCTGGCAAACGATGTCTCGGCATTTCTCTGCTGCACGGTTGTCAACCTTTGGCTGGCGCTGCCGTTTATGATTATGATTATGGATGGTGCTTTGCAGGCGGTGGATCATAGCTGCTACGAGAGTGCAATTCTCGATGGCGCAAACTGGTTCCAGCGGGCGTACTTTATTACGATTCCCGCAATCCGCCAGATTATTGCTCCCTCGGTGCTGATTACCGTGTTTACGACATTTAAGCAATTCGACGTGGTATACCTGCTGACACAGCAGGCGGGTGCGAAAACCGGTGCAAATATCCACACGATCCTGACCTATGCCTACGAGAACGCCTTTATCACAAACAATTACGGATACAGCTCTGCGGTCTCCATTTTGATTTTTGCTATTTTGATTCTGTTCTCGATGGTGACCAGCCGGAAAGCAAAGGAGGGGTAACAGATGACGCGGCATCAAAAGCGTATGCTCAAGCAGGCAGCCAAGCAGATTTGTCTGCACATTTTGTTCATCGTGATTTGTTTCGTCACGCTGATCCCGATTTTGTATGCACTGTCGGTTTCTTTGAATGCCGACAACAGCCTTGTGAGCTCGGACTTCCGTTTTATCCCGAAGAACTTCACGCTGCGGAATTATGTTGCGGTCTTTACCGAAGAACCTGTCATGCTGTGGTTTAAAAACAGTATGACGCTGGCGGTAGTCACCGTTGCTATTTCGCTGGCGGCAGCAATTCCGGCTGCCTATGCGTTTTCCCGTATGCGCTTTAAGGGGCGCAAGCCGATATTGAAGCAGTTGGTTCTGCTGTACTCTTTCCCATCTGTCCTTTCCATGTTTGCGATTTATACACTGCTGCGCCCGCTGGGACTGATCAACAGCAAAGCTGGCTTGATTCTGATTTACACCGGAACAATGGCTGAGTTTGGTCTGCTGAACATGAAAGGATACTTTGACACGATACCGCGCGAAATCGAGGAAGCGGCGGAAATTGACGGTGCAAGCGGCATCCAGCTTGTCACACGCATTGTTCTTCCGCTGGCGCGCCCCAGTATTTTGGTTACGGCGGTTATGATCTTGATTTATGTCTGGAATGAATATCTCTTTGCAACGACCTTTATGACAGGTGCCGAGAATTATACACTGGCAGCCGGATTGTACTCTTTGCAGGCAACAGAAATGAGCGGAAGCTGGCCCATTTTTGCAGCAGCCTCGCTGGTAGTCAGCCTGCCGATTCTGATTGTGTTCTTTGCCGTACAGCGTCATATGACCTCCGGCTTGACTGCCGGTGGTGTCAAAGGTTGATTGCCCCAAACAGGGAGATGACACAATGAATTTTGAAGCCATCCAACACATCCCGATGTCACAGCAGGCACACGGGATTGACCCAAACCATGTCGTGTTCCGGCTGCGCGCCGGGCGCGATGATCTAAAGCACTGCACGTTGTTTTATGCAGATCGAGCCTGCCGCCTGACACCGGTTATTTTCTCGTCTGTAGAGATGCAGGTGGAAGCGCAGGACGAATGGTTTGATTACTTCCAAGTCATCTTGGGAAGCCCCTATAAGCGGATCTGTTACTATTTTGAACTTGACGACGGAACGCAGAAGCTGCTGTATTACGGCGATTTCTTTACAGATCACCGCGTGGACGACAGATCAGAATACTACCAGCTGCCTTTTAACCATCCGGCAGACATTGCAGCACCGCCTGCATGGGCGCAGGATGCGGTAGTTTACAATATCTTCCCGGACAGTTTCGCCACGGGCCGCCGCTTTATCTCTGGCAAATCATCCGAAAAAGAGTGGAACGGCCAAGTCACGCGCGGAAAACTCGGCGGAACGCTGCGCGGCGTGATCGAGAATCTGGATTACATTCAAGAACTGGGTGCTACCTGCATTTACATGAATCCGATTTTTGCAGCAGGGGAGTACCACAAGTACGATTTGCTGGATTATCATCACATCGATCCCTGTTTCGGTACGGATGAAGATTTCCGACAGTTGGTCAACGACTGCCATGCACGGGGAATGCGTGTGATTATTGATGGTGTGTTCAACCATGTGGGGTGGAATTTTTTCGCTTTTGATGACGTGGTGCGCAATGGCGAAAACTCAAAATACAAAGACTGGTTTTACCATCTGCAATTCCCTGTAGAGAGGCCGGAAGACCCCGAAACCTATCCAACCTATGAATGCTTCGGCTATGAGCGCATGATGCCGAAAACCAACACCTGTAACCCGGAAGTACAAGAGTATTTCTGCGAGGTGGGTCGCTATTGGGTGCGGGAATTTGATATTGACGGCTGGCGTCTGGATGTTGCCAGCGAGATCAACGACGGATTCTGGCGGGCATTTCGGCAGGCGGTGAAAGAAGAAAAGCCGGAGTGTATCCTGATTGGTGAGGTGTGGGAAACAGCCCAGCATTGGCTGAACGGTGATATCTTCGACTCCACCATGAACTACGATTTCCGCAAGCATTGCCGCCGTTTCTTTGCCGAGCAGAGTATCGATGCAGCAGAATTTGATGCCCGCGTGACCAATATGCGGATGCGGTATAAACTCCCGGTACTGTACGCGCAGCTCAATCTGCTGGACAGCCATGATGTGAGCCGCTTCTATTCGCTGTGCGAAAAAGACCCGGCAAGAATGCAGCTCGCCGTGCTTTTCCAGATGACTTTTACAGGAATTCCGTCTGTCTTTTACGGCGATGAGCGCGGCATTTATGGCTTGCAGGAAGCAGAGTACCGTCATGAAATGACATGGTCGCAGGAGCCGCCGGCCTTGGCAGATTTTTATAAAAAGGCGATGCATCTGCGAACGGAACACCCGGCCCTTTGCCGAGGCAGCTACCATACCGTTAAGGCTGAAAAGGAAAACGGCCTGTATGGGTATGAGCGCACCGATGGAAAAGAAAAGATCACCGTGTTCCTTAACAATCAATCTACCGCTGCGGACATTTCTCCGATGAACGGAAAGATGCTGTGGCAGCAGGGATACGAGGAAAAGAACAACAGCCTTGCCCCTATGGGGTTTGCCGTATTCACACAGGAGGTGTAAAACGTGAGCGTGACGATTCAGGAAGTGGCCGAAGCTGCGGGTGTGTCCAAGGCAACCGTCAGCAAGGTGCTGCATAAGTCATATTCTATATCGCAGGAAACCTGTGACCGGGTAAATGCGGTCATCAAGGAACTGGGGTATCAGCCGAATCGCCGCGCGCAAAGTTTTGCCACTGGCGCGACCAAAACGATTCTCTTTCTGGCAGAAATGCAGCATGGCGTAGGATTTGATAACCCGCATCTGTTTGAAATCATGGCCGGGGTAGAGAACGCACTTTCCGAAAAAGGGTATGGTCTCATTGTGCAGCACAGCACGGCGCTTGATCTTTGGCAGCATTTCGATGAACTGCTGCAGGGCTCCTATGTGGATGGTGTAATTCTGCACGCATCAGTCGTGTCAAAGGATGTGGCTCTTTGTCTGGCACACACGGAACTTCCCTACATTGTTGTGGGTGCGCCGGATTTCTCCAACCAGCTTTGTTGGATTGATACCAATAACTCGGTGGCAGGGCAAATTGCAGTTACACACCTGTGGCGCAACGGATACGACAGAATCGCATTCATCGGCGGCCCCAAAGAAGATACAATTTCTGCGCACCGTCTGAGCGGCGCACTTACAACTCTGAACGAGAAAATCCCGGCAGGATATTTGCGGGAAGGGCCGCCCACCAGTGAGGGCGGCGCAGCAGCCGCACGCGCCCTGCTGGAACTGCCAACACGGCCTAACGCTGTGATCTGTGCAAACCAGTATATTGCGTTTGGCTGTGTAAATGAACTGAAAGCTTCCGGAATACGCATCCCGGAAGATATGGCTGTTATCACATTTGACGATTTTCCATTTTCTAAAATCATTGAACCGCAACTGAGTGTTGTGAACCTCGATATGTATGATATGGGTGAGCAGGCTGCGAAAGTCGTTCTGCGGCGAATCCGGACACCGCAGTATCTTGTACAATCGCAGACCACGCTGCCGATATTGATAGAACGACAATCGACAAAGAAGTTACCGTAAAGGAAGTATATACTCTATAATGCCATAAAATGCACACACCCACCGGCCTTTTGTTCGGTGGGTGTGTGCATTTTGAATTTTTGTTGAAGCATTGCAGTAAGTCAAATTAGAACCCATCAATCACACGTTCGACCACGGCGGGAACAAAAATTGACATCACAAACCAACCACACGGCTGCAATAGCTTGAATAAGATTGTCGGGCAACCCAATAAGAATGCCGGAAAACCATACAAATGCAGGGGCAATAAGGCACCGTATAAGGTAGCCGACAAATTCGCCGATGCTGAATAGACCTAAATAATCAATTGGCTTATATAGGTCGGGTTTGCGCCGTGTGTAGCCATCGACATACATACGTTGTTCAATATACCAGCCGATTGCAAAAATTGCGACAGCACCCCAGTATAATTTATCCATCTTTATCACCCATACCTGCAACCAGAATAAACCGACTCTCATAAAGAATGCTTTTCTCTACAGTTTTCTTGCATAGAAAGCGCATATCCCCGCCCCATTACGGTTTTCAAATCATCCGGACCCAAATCCAGTTTCTTCCGCAGCTTTGCGATATGCACATCGACCATCCGCGTTTGAATCGGCACTGTGATATTCCATGCCGATGCCAGAAGAAAGTTTCGGGAGCAGATGTGCCCGGAATGGTCGAGCAGCGTATGCTATGTTGCAGAAAAAAGCAAACGCTATTTTTGTAGGCGATACAAAAGATTATCCATAATATCGTTCCATGAGTTCCATCTTTGAATATTTGAAATAAGATTCTCGTGATACAGTGATGGACTTATGCCGAGCAGGTTTAAAAGCACGATGCGGTACAAAAAGCTTATTTTAATTGAGTACAAGACAGATTCTGGCCTGTTCAAATAAGAACCATGGCAGTTCCTCTTTATGTGCATAATGCGAACGCGACTATTTACTAAAGATTTAAGGAATGTTTCAAAGCAACTATTTATCTCATTTTCAAAAATATCGGAACCGTATGTTGTTATAAGTGCTCGGAGACAATCACGTAAAGAGGTGCCTTGCTTTCCTGGATTTAGACTCTCAAAAAGAGGACAATTAGCCTTCACGATTTCAACGACTGGTTCAGCTAATTCGATTAAAAAAGCACATCTCAAATCGACAAGCTGGTTCGTATCACATAGAGAATAGAGGTATACCTGATGCGCAACATCAAGATCTTCCAGAATACCTTTCCACTTTTCGTAAAGGACAGGTGTTAGAACTTTTGAAAAGTCAAGCAAATAGTTGCTGGAAAAAAGAATTTTATTAGAATGGAAATAAGCTAACCGATTTCTCATAAAATGTTCTGCGTAAACCTTGAGATGGTGAGGCACACATCCGACAGAGTCTTGAAATTTAATCGAAAGCAGGCTCATAAAACAGCCATCGAAAAGCATGAGCAAACGTTCTATTTTTGTGAGAACGGCTATTAAATTATTGACAGACTGCTCAGAAGTGGAATCGATGATAATTGTGCGTTCAGTTGACTGCGTTATATGAATGCGGATGGATTCGTGAATGAAAAAATCAAGTTCACATGAGGTGCGCGGTGACTTGACTTCGTTCCTGTAAATAGCGGTCAATATTTTGCATCGCATAGGTTGTTCCATTTGTCTTACCCTTTACGCTTCAGCATATTCGCTCGGCGTTTTCCCATAAAACTCTTTGAATTTTCGCGAGAAGAAGTAGGGGTCATCAAAACCTACGGCGGCAGCTACTTCCTTGACATAGGCCTGCTTATTACTGCGGATCATCTCGCCGGCGCGTTTCATGCGCACCTCGTTGATGTACTGGAACAGGCCGGTGCCGGTCTCTTTGGAGAACAGGCGGCTCAGATATTCCCGATTCAGCCCCACATAATCGGCAATGCTGTCCAGCGTCAGCTTGTCCATATAATGCGCGTTTACATAGATGATGACGGCCTGCACCTCTTTTTTGAATTTGCTCAAGGCAATTTTGCTAAGTCCCATGCGCTCCTGCAAAATCAAGCAGAGCAGTTGTTCAAGAGCCTCCGCAGTGGGGGCTTTTTCTATTTCCTTAAAGGTTTGCTCCAGTGTCTCCTGCGGAATCATATTCTCGCCGGGACGCTCCAGCAACAGATGGCAGGCTTCACGGACGCGCTGCGGCGGCATACAGAGCGCCGCGCAGTTCTGAAAGAAGGTGTGAACGGCAATCTGCATCTGCAATTCATCGGCATTTTGCGCTGCTGCAGCGGTGGCCTTGGACAGTTCTGCCTGAGAGACATGGAAGGGTTGGGCGGTAACTGTGTGTGCCGTTGCCCTTAGGGGAGCGCTGCGCCCTACATAAAAGGCGAGTGCCTTAGAATCCTCACACAGTTGGTAGCCCTGGCGGAGTTCAGCCAGTGAAATGGGCTTGTCGTGGTATATGATGACTGGCGCATCCAGAAAATATGTTGGGACCTGCCGTTGCAAGCGGGCAAGTTTCTTATCCAGAGTACGCCCGGAGGCTACAAGGCTTTCATTGCTGATCAACCCGCAGATTTCATCCTCATGGGTGTGCAGAAATACTTTGCCGCTGATTTCATCGAAAACCTCGGTAATTAAGTCGGTCACAGCATCCAGCGCGGGCATAGGATGAGTTTTTGCGGGAATTAAAGTGACGGTAAACAGCCGGACGGGAAAGGCCAGCGGTTCCGGCAGCATGGAAAACGGATTAGCCGCAGGGGAGGGCTCAGCAGTGGACGTTACCCATTGAGCGCAGTGAATCAGGGCATTCTCCTTTTTCTGCGCTTCAATGGCAAAGGATCGGTGGTCCTCCTCCGTCTGGCGTTGCTGCTGGACACGAAGCAAATCGGCCATCTTTTCCAGATGCTCGCCGATGCTTTCCCCGTTCATATTGATTTTCAGGAAGTAGTCATAGGCACCGTCCGTCAGAGCCGTGCGCACGGAATCGAAATCGGAATAGTTGCTCAATACCAGAATCGGACCGGTAAAGCTGCGCTTTTTCAGTTCATGAATGAGCGCAAGCCCATCCATGCCTGGCATTTTCAAGTCCGTGATAACCGCATCAATGTGCTGTGTCTCTACAATGTGCAGCGCTTCCTGCCCATTACTGGCTGTTGCCGCCAGCAGGAATCCGTTCTTGCCCCACTCCACAGCGGACTGAAAAGCAACCTTAATCAGTGGCTCGTCGTCTACAAGCAATAAATTATACATTGTGTTACCTCAACGAATGGCTTCATTTGGAATACAGAGAATACATTGTGTGCCGGTGCCGGGGGCACTTTCAATCGTAAGACCGTATTCATTTCCGTAGTGCAGACGCATACGCTCATCTACGTTGCTCAACCCGATGCCGGAGAAGCGCTCAGAATTTTTCTCCTTGATGGCACTGGGGTCAAAACCGCAGCCGGTATCGGAGATATGAATGGTAAGCAGATTCTCGCTCACGGTGGCACGGACGGTGATGGTAACGAAATCGTCTTCGTCTGCTGTGCCGTGAAGGATGGAGTTCTCTACAAGCGGCTGCAAAATAAAGCGTGGTACAGTCCAGTACCCGGCGGCATCCTCAATTTGATATTCCATCTCGAAGCGCCCTGCGTAGCGCAGCTGCTGAATGTCGCAGTAGTTTTTCAGGTTGCGCAGCTCATCGTCAAACGGAATCAGTTCATCCTTTTTAATAAGGGTGCTTTGCAGCAGGGAAGAGAGGGCATCAATGCCGTGGCTGACCGGGGTGACGTGATTAAGTGTGGCAATCCACTTTAAGGTGTTCAGGGTATTGAACAGGAAGTGCGGGTTGATTTGATATTGCAGGGTCTGCAATTCCAACTCGCGCATTTTGCGCTGATCATCGCTCCAGCGCTGCGCCAGCAGACCAATTTCGTTGACCATGTTGTCGATGGTGCGCGCCAGAAATCCGAGCTCGTCGGGGCTGGTATCATTGATTTTCAGCCCGATTTCCTCGTCGCTTTTTGCATTGCAGGCGGCGACCATGTTGTCAATGGGGTGCATAACGCTGCGATAGACAAGCAGTGTCAGGAACAAGCTGACAACGACCAGCACTGCGGCCAGCGCGATGAGCATCATATTGATGGTTCTTGTGCCGTTGGTAATGTATGCTTGCGGAATCGTGGCTGCCAGATATACATTATAGGTCGTGTTGTATTTGAAAATCGTCAGCGTATCTACGCCGTTCAGCTCACATAAAAAGTTGTTTTCACCCGCCTGCCGATGCGCCGTGATCTGCTGGAAAATTGGGTCATCGGCCAAATCTTCTCCCAGCAGTTCCGCATTCTGAGAAGAAACCACATTGCCGGCAGCATCGATCAGCAGGAAGTTGGACCCCTCGCCAAAGGAAACATCGGTAAATATGTAGCGGCTTAGCTGGGATTCGTCAATGTACAGCATGATATACCCCAGCGGCGTGCTGGTGTGGTGCATATCATAGATTTTGCGGCCGATAACGATTTTATCGTTGGCTCGGTAGGTGTGGATGTATTGCAGACTATCCTGCGGAGAAGCAGCTTCAATGTTATCCAGCAATTCATTAAAACGCTGGGGCGTAATGTCATCATAACCCAAATCGTAGATGACCGTGCGGTCATTGGAAACAACGCGGATGTTTTTGAGGTGGGTACTCTGAAAAGGAATTGTGACGATCATTTCACCAATACCGCTTACAATATCACCCGTAAGAGGGTGCCCATTATTGACAGATGCGACACCATTCTGTACAGTATCAGATACGGAGATGGAACCCATGTAGTCGCTATAAATGCCAAGCTGGGTAGACATATTATTATTGAGTAGTTCGATAGATTGTAAGGCGGCCTGCTTGACCTTTTCGTTCATGGATCGGGTGTATGCATGGTAAGAAAAAATACCAATCGTGATGACGGGGACAAGAGAAATAATCAAAAATGTCACAAACAGACGGGTGCGAAGTTTGATTCGTCGCAACACATTGGGGAAAAACTCACGC
>ERZ1024483.325-NODE-325-length-13582-cov-8.323205_pt1 | contig 13582 bp, 10 predicted proteins | sample MGYA00520799_ERZ1024483 | MGnify/ENA primary metagenome ERZ1024483 (study PRJEB33242, sample SAMEA3444315) | Homo sapiens | biome: Host associated; feature: Gastrointestinal tract; material: Stool | place: Uganda | collected 2011-01-01 ...
ATGGAATATGATTCTTTTCAGCGAATTTCATAGCCACTAAAGTATGACGATAAAAACGCGTATTCACAATGACCAGGTCAAAATGTTCTTTTTCCAATATAGAAATAATCTTTTTATATTCACTATCCTTTTTTAAAAATGGATAACGCCCCTTTAAAAAAGGATAACAATTAAATCGATATACACGAGTATCATGCATCACTTCAAAATTGGGCATATCCCCAATTTTTGAAGTAACGACAACCGGCTCATTGCCTTTTTCAATTAATTTTTTGCATAAATTTAAAGTATATCTTTCGACACCACCCATATGAGGTAAATGCTGTGCAGAGAAAATACAAACTTTTTTATTCGCCATAAATCGGTTCCTCCCCCTCAAATTGAATAACCAACGGTGCATGGTTGACCCTTTTTTCCACAGGAGGAATCTGCATATAGTCACCATATACCTTCTTTAAAAATTCATCATTATTGGCAGGAATATATGCCTCAATCGATTCAAACGGAACCTTTTTAAGTGGCAATAAATCTGCCTTTTTGATTTTATCCTTTAAACAACCCGTATACTCATAAGACGTTACATATTCACAATCTACATCATTAAATGAAGTACTCACCTTTTTAAATTTCTTGTACAAAAATTTTGGCGTAATATGAAATAACTTCAAGCCATAATGAGCAATCATACATCCAAAGTGTAAAATATGATATTTCAACCCTGTATATGGAATATGAGGTGAACCAGAACCTGAAAGAAATAATAGCTTTCCGTATAATGTTGATTTTCTTAATAAATGCTTCTGATCATCAACAGATTCAGGCACATGATCAAAAGGAAAGATATCCATAAAAATACGACAATTACATTTTAAATCTTTAGTCATTTCACTAATAAAAACCGTATTTTTACGTTGCACATGCGTAACTGTACAAGCATAACGAGAATCAATTTCTGGTGTTAATAACTCATAGTGCTCCCCTAATTCTTTATCGAAAATTTCCATTAATCTATCATAATCTTTACGAAGCATTCCTACATCAATATCATCATCCCAAGGAATAAACCCTTTGTGCCTAACCGCACCAATGGCAGTTCCATAAATCAAAAAACAAGGAAGATCATATTTTTCACAAACATCCAGTACATCTTTCAACATCTGTGTTTGTACACTCTGTAGTTTCTTTAATACTACAGGATCATATTGTTTAAATAATACTGTACTCAAAATACATACCTCCTTATTTTGTCAAATTATCATAAATCTGTTGTAAATGCAGAACCTCTTTATCAATATTAAAAGGCGAATTATTTACAATTTCATACCCATTCAATCGATTATCTACTTTTGTATCTAAGATTGTATTTACCCAATCCTTTTTAGGTGCATTTAAAGAAATTCGGTGGACCTGATCTGTCAAATTTATCTCATCAGTCAACGTATCGTTAATAATGCATGGCAAACCAGACGCTTGTGCTTCTATTAATACAATACCAAGTCCCTCAAATCTTGATGGAAATATAAATACATCTAAAGCATTAAGATAATCATATACATTGGACACTACCCCCATAAATTGAACCTTATTTTCAATATGAAGTTCTTGTACTTGTTTTTTTACATCTTCTTCCAATTCTCCACGTCCAAACAATAATAAGACAGAATCAGGTCTTATTTTTTGAAGTTCATTAAAGACTTGAATTAAAAACTCATGATTTTTAGCATATGTAAAACGGCCAACATGACCTATCACAAGCTTATCTTCTATACCTAATTTTGCCCTCAATTCATTTCTTTTCTTCTCATCAAAATGATATTTTGTAACATCAATACCATTACACAATACATCAAATCGATTTGATTCTACAATCTTTGATCCATATCGATCCAACCCAGCTCTCTTAGAACAACCAATAAAATAATCATCAATAAATTTTGTACGAAATGATACAACATTTGTAAAAATAGTGTCCAAACTAAAGCCAAAGTTTGCAGAATGACTGTGCGCAATTGTTTTGATACCATATAATTTTGCGATAGAAGAATAAATATTGATACATGAACAAATGTGTCCATGTACAATATCATAATCATGATGAGCTGCAAAAAATTTTTTCACTTCTTTTTTATATTTAGAATAATTATAAATTTTATATCTTGGTATACTATAGATATTTCCACCAAGTTCACGAATTTCTTTATCAAAATCACATTCTCTTTCTTCATGAACTAAAAAATCAAAACAATATTTTGACCTATCAATTTTACGATAGAAATTCATAATCATAGATTCAGCACCACCACGATCCATAGCACCAATTACATGCAATATTCTTATCATTTGTAACTCCTTTTACTTTTTTGATTTAAAGTCTTAATAAAAATAACAAACATAAACATTGTGATACAAAGCATTCCTATCAAATAATCTATACTTGCACCAACAAGTCCAAATCTTGTAATCAAGAATTGAATACAAACTTGTGAGACTACAAGTGCAACAATATAAATATATAGAATAAATTGTTGTTTACGCATTACAGTCATTATATAAGAAAGGATGGAATTCAAACTTGTTAGACAACCGGCTCCAATCAAAATTAAGAATGGAGTTTTGTATCCATCCAAAGTTACACCATATAATAGTTCTAAGAATGGAATTCCTAAAAGTGCACATCCTACAAACACAAAGACAGAAAACAATATCGCAATTAAAAATACTTTTTGAACTACTTTTATAAAACTCTTCTTATCATCTTCATGCCACTTCTTCGCAATTTGAGTATACATAGGTACAAATATAAACATACAAAACATATTCACAATCGATGAAGGCATAAAAATAATATTATAATACGTTTGAATACTGCTACTTAAATTCAATTCAATCGCATTCTTAGGAATATTTACAATAAAAGTACTCACAAAAGAACTAATGAATAAAGGAAAACAATTCTTAAATAAATTCATAATTTTCTTTATATCAAAATGTACCTTTAAATCCGACATTCTTTTAATAAATGGATAATCAAAAACAACCAATTCCATCAAAGAATATATGAATGCTAGTGAAATAGAAATAAATAAAGACCTAAAAATGAATAGGCTCACCAAAAAGATGACATTATAGCCACCAATTCTTAATATATATGAAATTCCTGATAAGTATAGTCGATCTTCTTGTTGAAATCTTGCTGAAAATAAATCTGCAAAAATATCACATACGATAAAACTGCAATATAAAAATGTAATCATAAATTTATGTGCATTTAAATGAAGGATCAACGCGTAAATCAAGCCACCCAATAACGCAACACAAGAAGTAATGATTTTCATTGTAAAGTAATCCGAAAAAGAATATTCTTCCTCTACATCCGATACTTGGAATTGTCGAGTTCCAAACCATCCAATTGTAAGCATCAATTGTGCAATACTATAAGCAATCGAGTATACCCCTGCTTCATCTACACCTAAAAGATGGGTTACATAAACCATTAATAAAACACTTGTTGCAGAACTGCACAATGTTCCCATTGTGAACCATAAAGTGTTTTCCTTTAACGAAACCTCTCTATTTAATAAATACTTATGGATTTTAGTCATTACTCTTATCCTTTATTTCTTGTTTCAACATCGAAACTTCTTGTATCAACAAGTTGATTTTATCCTTTTGTGAAGAAACAATTACAGTTAATGACATAGTGATAAAAATTAAAATGACAATAAATACACCGATCACCATATTTGAAGTTGTTTGAAATCTTAATAAATTCACAAAAAATAAGAAGAAGTTAGGCCAAAGAGCCAATACAACTAAAATAATAATCGCAATCCACCATAATAAAGAATACTTAACAGGAATCATATCTTTATGCAAAATACGCATCACTGTAAAAGCTAAAATACACGCAACAATAAAAATTGCGAATCTCAAATTGAATGGCATAGACTAATCCCTCCAAATTCCAATATTAATAATCGACATTAAAACATTAATCATATAATATGCATTTTTCCAACTATGAATACTTGAAGTACCACCCTGTCTTTCATTCATCTTCACAGGTACTTCTGCTACTTTCTTTCCATGCTTCAATACTCTTGTGGTTGAGATTGGCTCTGGATATTCGGTTGGATAATTCATAGAAAACTCTTTAATCAAAGATTTATCAATAGCACGAAAACCGGATGTAACATCATACAATTTCACTTTCGTAAAGAATTTAATAAAACCAGAAATCATACGAATACCCATTTGACGTGCTTTTGTCGATTTAAATTCACTTGTAGAACCCTCGACAAAACGTGAACCAATTGTCATATTCGCATTGCCATTTTCAATCGGTGCAACTAGCGCATCTACAAATGTAATGTCATGTTGACCATCTCCATCAAATTGGATTGCGATATCAAAATCATTCTCATAGGCATATTTATAGCCGGTTTGTACTGCACCTCCAATACCTAAGTTGTGAATCAATTGAATATGTGGAATTTTATTTTCAGTTAAAATTTGTTCTGTTTTATCTTTAGATCCATCATTAATCACAATCGTACTCAATTGGCGAGTATGAGTACGATTGTATTCTAAAATCGTTTTATATGTATTTAAAATACTTTCCTCTTCATTATATGCAGGAATAATGATTAAAACTTTTTCCTCCATTGTATAACCCCCATCCATTAAAAAAGAATGTAATAACCGTTCTATATGTTATCACATTCTATTAAAATATTCTATCTTCCAATAACAATAAATAGTATAGTACTAACTTCGGTAATGTGGAAGAAAATATTCCCTAGCACCAAACCATTCTCTAACTTTTTGGCATCGTCTTTTATAACCAAGAAACCTCTAATGGCAAGCAACAACAATGGCAATACCGGTAAGAAGTAACGCCCTTGTACACCATATACCATATCCAAGAAAGTAGGCGTATAACTAATTTGTAAGGCAATTAAAACTATAAATGCAACCCCCAAAAATAGAATAATCAACCAAATATTTTGAGCAATACTATACTTCTTATCCTCATCTGTACTTAAACAAGACAAAATCAATAAACAACCAAACCCCATCAATTGTGTTGCAGGCATTGAAATTTCAACCCATCCTAAAGGCGACGCAATCATTTGTGATATATAATCAGCTGTATAGTTCTGTACTGTACGTGCCAATAAAATCAATTCATCTTTTATATGTGTAAATATATATGAAATACTATATGTTGTATATTCATCTGGCAAACCCGGATCTGCTGGATGCAAAGTCCAAAATCTATTATTAAATAATGAAACAAATACACAGGCTATTACACATACACAAAGTATACCAAAAGTGGTTATCAACTTGCCTCTCTTTACTTTAAATCTTTCATTAGGTATCAATAAGCCAAGACCAAAGATCGGTAAATAAATAAATTTAATTGAAGCAATGACAGCTGCACATAGAGCTAAAATAATAAAATCTTTTTTATTAATTTTATCCTCACGATGAATCAATTTCAATAAATATCCAATTGTAAAGAAACTTATTCCAAATAAGATTGAATCATAATTATATGAGCACACTTGCTGCATTACCATAGGTAATAAAGAGACAACTAATAAAATACGTTTTGCGAAAACAGGCGCTAATTGAATTCCCTTTGAAATTATAAATGCATAGAACAATAGTGCAAAGACTCTACCCATAAACGCAACTTGAGTACTATTTAAATGCATTAAACGCGCTAATGTCATTCCCAACGTTTGTGGTATATACGCAAAAGAAGCTAATTTTAAAGGTCCCCTTGATTTCGCCTCTCCCTTATAAGATACCAATTGCTGTCCTTTTAACTCCTGATATTCAATCGCATATGTGGATTTAGTTGGCGAATGCTCCCTAACATAATAAATAGAACCATCATCATATAATAAAACATTTCCTTTTTCATCAAATGCTTTTTTATGTAATAAAACACTACTTTGAGAATAAGCTGTTAAATAATGAGTCCATTCATCAGGCACACTAAATTGTGGCAACACTAATGAATATATTAGTCCTAATATAAAAATCATTGAAAAAGAAATTGTAGATATTTTTACCTCTAAACAAATATAAACATAAAATAAGACAATGCATAATATAAATAATGAAACAATCAATAAGTAAAATCCTTTAATTGCTGCACAATTGCCACTTACCACATCATAGGCCATACTAAAATTTGTGTACTGACCATTCATTGTACATTTTTCGATTTTCGCAAATTGATCACGATCCTTTTTCACTATTCCAAATTTAATATTTGTCATACCTTCCGAATAAAATTCAAACTGAATATTCGTCATATCTACAGAATCTGTATCCATTTTTAAAACATACATTCCATCTTTTAAATCTTTTTCTTTTATATCCCAAGAATAAATAAGATTATCGTCTTTCTTAAGTAAAAAATGTATTAAGTTTTCCGACGTAGAGTCTACATCATGTAGATGAATACCAACGCCATTTAGATAAGGTGTTACATTTGTCAATGACTGATTCACAATATTGCCTTCTAAATCAATCCATTCATCATTTTCTGAATCAGGTTTTGAGGAATGAATCACTTTATCATTGTTTGCTAGTGGAGAAACGAATGATTTATAAGTAACAATAGAAGACATCATAAATATCATTAGAAATATCAACATGAAAATTGTAAATTTTTTTTTACTTCGGATTCTATCCAATAATTTATTCATACAAACTACTCTCATTTCTAATTTAATTAAATTTCAATTTCTTGTAAATATCTCTTTAGTGCATCCTGCCAAGTAGGAAGAGGTTTAAACCCATTTTCGACTAGTTTTGATTTATCCAATCTTGAATTAAATGGTCTAGCTGCCTTAGACAAACCATACTCTTCTGTTGTGACTGGAATGACTGTGTTTGTATAACCCGCTTGTTTAAAGATTTCACACGCAAAATCATACCAACTAATATATCCACCCTCATTTGTCGCATGATAATAACCATATTTATCCGTTTCAATCATGTCCACTAATAAACGAGCTAAATCATAAGTATAAGTAGGTGTACCAATTTGATCATTCACGACTTTTAATATATCAAATTTCTTTCCAACATTTAACATTGTCTTAATGAAGTTATTTCCATTCTTTCCAAATACCCACGCAATACGAACAATGAAATACTTAGATAAAGTATTTGAAACGGCTAATTCTCCACCTAATTTTGTCTGTCCATAAACATTCAACGGTTTATAATCCTTACAATCTGGTTGCCATGGCTCTGTTCCCTGACCATCAAATACATAATCCGTAGAAATATAGACCATCTTCGCATCAATCTCTTTACAAGCATCCGCAATATTTTGTGTACCATCCACATTAATAGCTTTTACCTTTGCCTGTTTATCTTCATCTTCCGCTAAATCAACGGCTGTCCATGCAGCACAATGCACAACAACATCTGGCTTTACAGACTGAATTGTATTCATTACAGCCTCTGAATTCGTGATATCTAAAGATACATATTCAGCCGTTGTTACATAAGTACCATCCTGAATTCCACTATAACTTTCAGCCAAGTCTGTTCCTACTCCAATATATCCTCTAGTAGCCAATTCATTCATGACATCATGACCTAATTGACCTGCAACACCTGTCACAAAAATCTTCATAGAATATCTTCCTTTCATTTAATAAGAAAAGCTAAAGATTATTCCTTAGCTCTTCCTTTTTCTACATACATCTTTTCAAAATAGTTCTGGTATTCACCACTAATGATGTTTTCCCACCATTCTTTATTATCTAAATACCATTGGATTGTCATTGGAATACCTGTATCAAATGTATATTTTGGTTTCCATCCAAGTTCTGTTTCTAACTTAGTTGGGTCAATCGCATAACGCATATCATGACCTTTACGATCTGTTACATATGTAATTAAGCTTTCTGGTTTGTTTAATGCGTGTAATACAGTCTTTACAACTTCTAAGTTTGTTCTTTCATTGTGACCACCCACATTATAAACTTCACCAACACGTCCCTTACGAACAATTAAATCAATTGCGACACAGTGATCATATACATGTAACCAGTCACGAACATTTTCTCCAGTTCCATATACTGGAATTGTTTCATCATTTAATGCACGAGAAATAATTAATGGAATTAATTTTTCTGGGAAATGATAAGGACCATAGTTATTTGAACAACGACTAATCGTTACTGGTAAACCATATGTTCTGTGATATGCCAACACAAATAAGTCTGCACTAGCCTTTGCACTTGAATAAGGACTTGAAGTATGTAAAGGTGTGTTTTCAGTAAAGAACAAGTCAGGACGATCTAAAGGAAGATCTCCATATACTTCGTCAGTTGATACTTGGTGATATCTTTGAATACCATATTTAACACAAGCATCTAATAATGTAGTTGTTCCCATTACATTTGTCTTAACGAAGATTTCAGGATCTTCAATACTACGGTCAACATGACTTTCAGCCGCAAAGTTAACAACAACATCAAACTTTTCTTTTTCAAATAAATCCATGATGAATTCACGATCTGCAATATCACCTTTAATGAATTTATAATTTGGCTTATCCTCTACAGGCTTACAAGTTTCTAAGTTACCTGCATACGTTAATTTATCTAAGTTTACAATCATATCCTCAGGATATTTATTGACCATATAATGTACAAAGTTTCCACCAATGAAACCAGCACCACCCGTTACTAAAATTTTCATATTGTTCTATTCTCCTTCATATACAAATTGATTATTTGACTCTTCTAAAGTTGGACCCACCTGATCCTTTTCACTCAAGACAGGCTCAATACCATTTAATAATGAACCCCAATCTACATTACAAGTAGGATCATCATAACGTATTCCACCCTCAGACTCTTTATTATAGACATTATCCACTTTATATCTAAATTCAACATCATCCGTTAAAGTTAAGAATCCATGCGCAAATCCTTGTGGAATAAAGAATTGTCTATGATTCTCTGCACTAAGTTCTACACTTACCCATTGACCATACGTAGGACTACCTTTTCGAATATCGACCGCAACATCAATGACAGTTCCCTTTGTACAAGAAACCAATTTACTTTGTGCATAAGGCGGATTTTGCCAGTGCAAACCACGAAGCGTACCCTTCTGTGCACTAAAAGACATATTGTCCTGTACAAAATCAACTGTAATACCCATCTTTTCATATTTAGGCTTTGAATAAGTCTCTGTAAAATACCCTCTATGATCCCCAAATACATCCGTATCAATAATCAATACACCAGGAATCTTTGTTTCAGTTACCTTCATTTCATTACCTCCATTACTTAATATATTTACGATCCATGATCTTCTTTAAATAAGCACCATACTGATTCTTCTTATAAATTTCGTAAGTAGCTGCCAATTCATCATCACCAATCCAACCATTGTCATACGCAATCTCTTCAAGACACGCAATCTTACGATGTTGGTGTTCTTCAATTGTCTTCACAAAGTTTGTGGCATCCACTAAAGATTCATGTGTACCCGTATCTAACCAAGTAAATCCATCACCAAGTAATGTGACATTCAATTCACCATTCTCTAAATAAATACGGTTCAAATCTGTGATCTCCAATTCACCACGAGCACTCGGCTTTAAATTCTTCGCATACTCTACTACTTTATTATCATAGAAATAAAGTCCTGTTACCGCATAATTTGACTTAGGACAAGCTGGCTTTTCCTCTAAACTAATCGCCTTACCCTCAGAATCAAATTCTACAACACCAAAACGCTCAGGATCCTCTACATAATAACCAAATACTGTAGCTCCCACTTCATTTTCAGCAGCCGCACGAAGACGCTTTGTCAAACCATGACCATGGAAAATATTATCACCCAAGATCATTGCACAACTATCATTACCAATAAATTCTTCACCCAAGATAAAAGCCTGTGCTAAACCATCAGGACTAGGCTGAACCTTATAAGAAAGCTCAATCCCAAATTGATGACCATCCCCTAACAATTCTTGAAAACGAGGTGTATCATCCGGAGTTGAAATAATCAAGATCTCACGAATCCCTGCCTGCATTAAAATAGACATCGGATAATAAATCATTGGCTTGTCATAAATAGGAAGCAATTGCTTACTTGTAACCTTAGTCAAAGGATACAAACGAGTACCACTACCACCAGCTAAAATAATACCTTTCATAATAGATCCTCCATTTAAATCAATTATATCATAATTAAAGAATAAACCCTAACGTAACGTCAGGGTCAAGCACAATATACACGAATTATAGATTCTTTAATTAAATTCCAATCTCTTGATTGAGCGGTTTTAACACCATTACAATATAAAACATCTCGTAACTTTTCATCCGAAACAATTCTTTCAATACAATTAACCGCTTGATCTATATCTCCATTTGGGTAAATCAAACAATTCTTTTCATCCTCTAAATACTCTTTATTTCCATCATTTAATAAGGCCACTACATAACCACCAGTAGCCATCATTTCAATAGGTGGATAGCTAAAGCTTTCTAATAATGAAGTCTTTAATAAGATGTCACAATCCGCATATACCTTTTGCACCTCTTCATAAGGTACTCTATGTAAGAATTTATCAACACGATACCAATCCTTCGGTTTCGCATTATAAGACATATACCAAATTTCATATTCAGAAGAATCTAACTTATTTGTAATCATGAAAGCCTCATCCACATTTTTATGAGCACTCGAAGAATCACCCTCAATCAAAATACGAATCTTATCTTTAAACTCTCTTTTATGCGGTCTATACTGTTCTATGTCAATACCATTATAGATCCACGCTGCATCCTGATTAAATTCAGACTTCAACCATTCCTTACACCACTTTGAAATCGTGACATAATCAAATGGATACGAATAAGTCACACTAGCTTCTACTTTACGAGGATCTTTAAAATCATAAAAGTCGATCTCATAGTTTTGAACTAAATATTTCTTATTTTCTATACAACGAATATCATCTAACATCTTAACCGTAGGCCACATTGTCGCTACACCACAATCAATTTTCGCATCCAACTTTTCATTTTTAAATGGCAAGACCGGAAATGAATGATTCATAAATGTAAACTCTGTACAAGTATCATAGAAAGATAATAAAACCACTTGATAACCCGCATCCTGTAAATAAGCTGCATGACGCAAAGCAACCATGACTCCACCAGAAATTTCAAGTTTCGCAAATCCCATACAAATAATTCGCTTACGATTTTCTTGTAGAATAGAAACCATATTTGAACCCGTATATAAAGTAACACAATGCTTTAAACAATAGGCATACGCATGATTAGCCAAAGTGTTTCTTAACGATTCATTCTCAATTAAATTGATTAATTCAATCTTCCATTCATCAATATTGGAACAAAGTATTCCAGTTTTATGATCTTCTATCATCTCTTTAAAAGCACCTAAGTTACTCGCAATCGTACAAGTCTTAACAAGACTTGCCTCTACCCATTTATTTTCGGATTTAGCTTCATTGAAAATATTTGAAGTTAAAGGTGCTAAATTAATATCCATCTTAGAAATCAATTCAGGAAGTTTTTTATAATCCATAAAAGGATGTACTTCAATCTTAGAAGCATACATCTTTAAATCTTGAGGCAAATCGATTTCTCCAACAAGATGCAAACGCACATGATCATATGTATTCAACACATGAATTAAGGCTGGCTTAATCATTTCAAAATCTTCATTGTGTGTAATACTACCACTAAAGTAACCGATATCCACCGTATCTTTATCTGTTTTCTTAATTTCTTGTGATAAAGAAACCATCTCAATAGAAGCCGTATTTCGATTGATCCATACATTTGGATTGTATTTTTCAAGCTCCTTCTTCAAGGCTAAAGTTGTTGTGATACATCCATCGCAAAGCTTTAATAACTTTTGATTTTTCATTACATCCAAATCATAACGAGCCTTTTGAGAAGCATCCATATTCTTAACATACTCAATCTGATCCGTATATTTCGTATCGATGACCAAATCATCCACATCATAAAGTACAGGCTTATTCCATGATTTAGCCAACTGAATAAACGCATCCAACTTTTCTGTATATGGCGCTCTAAAAATGATGAAACAAGAATACATACGCACTTGTTTTAAATCGATATTCTCATAGAATACCTCATCACAAGTATAGCCATTTACTTGTAGCTGCTCCATTTGATGTGTAACACGATAACGAGGTGGATGCGGCAACAAATCTTTAGGACAGCCATTAATAAACAAGACATCCTTAAACGCATCACTCTTAGGTCTTGATTCTCTTTTTTTATGAATATAATGTGAGGCATGTTTAGCTAAGCCTGAAACACCTTCTCGTTTTAATACCTCAATTGATTTATTCACTAACTCCAAAATAACACCTCCTACTTCTCACACACAAACAAACCAGCTTGTTTTGTTACAACTATTTTACCATCTTTCTGTAATAACTCTTCAATATATTCTTTAAACTCATTGAGTCTAGGACCCAATATTTCATTTTGATTACCATGACAAGACATAATATAATCAATCAACGGTTTTGATTCTGTTATTTCTAATGAATCTTGATAATCCATTCTTTGAACACTCGTGAAATAATTTTTTAAAATACTTTCACCATTCTCTAAACCAAATACATCATATAAACTATGATTCGAAAGATTTATCCTAGAATCAAAGCTTTGTACAATATCCGTAATTTCTTTCATATGACACTTTCCATATGTACTACAATATAAAACTCCATTTGGTTTTAATACTCTACTTATCTCTTTTAATCCCTGATTTAAATCATTCAAATAAAATAAAACATGATTGGCAATGATGGAATCAAAATAAGCATCTTTAAAAGGTATCTTTTCAGCATCCGCTACAATACAGTTAAAATCCGAACCTAATTTATTACGAACCTCTTCAACCATACCTTCACTAATATCCGATAAGAATATTTCGCGATTTCTTAGATCAATCTTATTCTCTTGCCACAACTTACCATTACCACAACCAAGTTCTAATAATCGATTCACCTTAGAAAAATCAATCTTCTCAAATAACCAATTAAACCATCCCTGTGAATTAGTAGAATACTTTTCATGAAGACGAATACGATCATTTAAGTTCTTCGCATTCTTGTATTGCTCAATAATATTCGTTTCTTCATTCGACAATTGAACTAAAGATAGAATCATATTCCAAGAAAGATTATCCGACTGACTTGCTCTTTTTAAAGCATCCTTTAAAGATTGTAAATGAGAGATTTTATCCTCAATCAAATCAATCTGTAATTCAAAACTCTCCTTTAGATTGGTATTATCCATAACCATCGGAAAGATTTCATCAATACTAAAACCCAAATGTTTTAAAGATAAGATCTTCTGTAGTTTCAATAAATCCAAATCACTATATTGACGATACCCATTTTCCATAACAAAAGAGGGTTTTAACAACCCTATTTTGTCATAATATCTAATTGTTCTTTCACTCACATTCGCAAGACGTGCGAACTGACCTGTTTTATAATAATTCA
>ERZ1024483.326-NODE-326-length-13563-cov-8.852384_pt1 | contig 13563 bp, 9 predicted proteins | sample MGYA00520799_ERZ1024483 | MGnify/ENA primary metagenome ERZ1024483 (study PRJEB33242, sample SAMEA3444315) | Homo sapiens | biome: Host associated; feature: Gastrointestinal tract; material: Stool | place: Uganda | collected 2011-01-01 ...
TCCTCCGATCAGAATTACGATCATCTGATGTAACATACGTTCCTGTTTTGGACATTCTTCTTTCTCCTGATAATTCATCTTGTCATAGATCTTATCTGCCATTGAAAGAAACATTGTCCGGTCCATATATTCATCAAACATTCTGCTTCCATCATATTCCATCTGATCACAAGCATCTTCAATCTGGTCAAGGATATCTGACGCAACTCCATGAATACAAAGGTCGGCTGAACAGACTCCTTGAAACGGATGCCGCCGCGTTATCCGAAATCAAAGAGACCGCGGCACTGCAAACTGTTGCCGCGTCGAATCGCATGGAAGGCATCACCGTTGCAGAGGATCGGCTGAAAAAGCTCATCCTGAATAAAACCAATCCGCAAACCGATGATGAGAAAAAAGTGGCAGGGTATCGGGATGTGCTAACCTCCATAAGTGCCAATTATGACTTCCTGCCACCAGCACCATCCACTATTTTACAGTTGCATCGGGATTTGTACAAATTCAGCGGTAAAGCAGTGGGCGGCAATTATAAAGATACAGACGGTGCCCAATGCGCAGAAAGCCTTGCTTCCTTATGCACCGCCTATGAACAAGCCCTGCAAGACCCAATCCTTGACCCGCTGCTGTTGATTCCGATGTTCATGGTAGACTTTCTGAACATTGCCCCCTTTGACAATGGTACAGAACGCATGAGTCGTCTGCTGCTGGCATTGCTTTTGTACCGTTCCGGCTATAATGTAGAGCAATACAGTAGTGTGGACACAATCCTTCTTAGCACAAAAGCGTCCTACGATACAGCGCTGCAACGCAGTTCCCACAACTGGGCTGCCGGCTACGCACCTTTTACCGCCTACCTGCTGAGCACTCTTGTTACAGCATACAAAAACTTTGACGAGATTGCCACACAGCTCACCGCCAAAGGTTTGTCAAAGCCTGACCGCGTGCGCGAAATCATTAAATTGCACCAAGGTGAAATCACCAAAAGCGAAATCCTAAAGCAGTGTCCGGACATCAGCCAAATCACGGTCCAGCGGGCGCTGGCAGACCTGCTAAACAACAAGCAAATCACAAAAATCGGCGGTGGCCGCTACACTTCTTACATTTGGAACGGAGAGGACTAACATGATTACAGGAGAACTCAAAAACAAAATCGACAGCCTTTGGGATATTTTTGCGGCGGGCGGCCTTGTAAACCCGCTGGACGTGATCGAGCAGATCACCTATTTGATGTTTATTCACGACCTGGACGATTCCGACAACCTGCGTGCCAAGGAAGCCGCCATGCTGGGGTTGCCGTACCAGAGCATTTTCGCAGACGAAGTGCAGCTCGGCGAACGCACCATCGACGGTCAGCAGCTCAAGTGGAGCGTGTTCCACGACTTTCCGGCGCAGAAAATGTACGCTACTGTGCAGGAATGGGTGTTCCCTTTCATCAAGAATCTGCACGGAGACAAAAACAGCGCCTACTCCAAATACATGGACGATGCTATTTTCAAGCTGCCCACGCCGCTGCTGCTATCCAAAGTGGTGGACGCGCTGGACGAAATTTACCGCCTGATGAATGAGTCGCAGGCGGTGGATGTGCGCGGCGACACCTACGAATATCTGCTGTCCAAAATTGCACAGTCCGGCTTGAACGGTCAGTTCCGCACACCGCGCCATATCATTAAAATGACGGTTGCATTGATGGATCCCAAGGCGGACGAAGTCATCTGTGACCCCGCCTGCGGCACTTCCGGCTTCCTTGTGGCGGCAGGCGAGTACCTGAAAGAACACCGCAAGGAAGAAATCTTCTATGACCGTCAGAAAAAAGACCACTACATGAACCACATGTTCTTCGGCTACGATATGGACCGCACCATGCTGCGCATCGGCGCCATGAACATGATGACCCACGGCATCGACAACCCCTACATTGAGTACCGTGACAGCCTGAGCGACCAGAACCCGGACAAAGAAAAATACTCGCTGATTCTTGCCAATCCGCCGTTCAAGGGCAGTCTGGACGCGGACACCGTGTCCGCCGACCTGCTGAAGGTCTGCAAGACCAAGAAAACCGAACTGCTTTTCCTTGCGCTGTTCCTGCGTATGCTGAAAATCGGCGGGCGCTGCGCCTGCATTGTTCCCGATGGTGTGCTGTTCGGCTCGTCCACTGCGCACAAGGCAATCCGTAAAGAACTGGTGGACGGCAACCGTCTGGAGGCCGTTATCTCGATGCCGTCCGGCGTGTTCAAACCCTATGCCGGTGTTTCGACTGCCATTTTGATTTTCACCAAGACCGGGCATGGCGGCACGGATAACGTGTGGTTCTACGATATGCAGGCCGACGGGCTTTCGCTGGACGACAAGCGCAGCCCTGTGCAGGAGAACGACATTCCCGATATTATCGCCCGTTTCAAGACTTTGGATGCCGAGAAAGACCGTGCCCGCACGGAAAAATCGTTCTTTGTTCCCAAGCAGGAAATTGTGGATAACGGCTACGATCTGTCCATCAACAAATATAAAAAGACCGAGTACAAGCCTGTGGAGTACCCGCCGACGAGCGAGATTATGGCCGAGTTGCGCCGCTTGGAGAAAGAGGTCAACACGGCGATGGATGAACTGGAACAGATGCTGAAATAAGGAGCACACCATGACGGAAAATGAGAAACTGCAAGTATTTGAAGATCAGACCATCCGCACCGCTTGGGATGAGGAAAAAGAAGAATGGTATTTTTCGGTGGTGGATGTCGTTGCTGCACTCACCGATCAGCCCGATACCAGACACGCTGCAAAGTATTGGAGCGTACTAAAAACACGCTTAAAAAACGAGGGAAGCGAACTGACTACAAATTGTAGTCAGTTGAAAATGAAAGCCACTGATGGCAAGCGCCGCCTTACGGATGTAGCGAATACCGAACAGTTGCTGCGCATTATCCAGTCCATCCCGTCCAAAAAGGCCGAGCCGTTCAAAATGTGGCTGGCCATGGTCGGGCGTGAGCGCATTGAGGAAATCATTGACCCGGAGCTGACCATTGAACGCGCGCTGGACACCTACGCACAGAAAGGCTACCCGCCGGAGTGGATCAACCAGCGCCTGCAAACCATCCGCGCCCGCAAGGAGTTGACCGATGCGTGGAGCGCGCACGGGGTGCAAAAGGGGCAGGAGTACGCCATTTTGACGGATGAAGTCACAAAAGCGTGGTCCGGGCTGAACACGCGGCAGTACAAGAACCTGAAAGGGCTGAAAAAGGAAAATCTGCGCGACAACATGAGCACACTGGAACTGGCGTTAAATATGCTGGCCGAGGCCACCACGACGGAGCTCACCAAAGCGCAGAATCCGCAGGGGCTGGAGGAAAACCGCACTGTGGCAAAGCAGGGCGGCACGGTAGCCGGCAACGCCCGAAAAGAAATTGAAGCGCAGACCGGTCGCCCGGTGGTTACGGCAGAAAACGCAAGCACAATGCTGCTGGGGCAGGCTGTCACCGGGATGATTGAGGGCGTTGTGAAAGATGAAGATGATAAAGAATAACTCTGCTGTGAAGGCGGATACAACTTCGGATTTGTGGGAGAAAATGAACAAATTAACTGTAGGAGAATGTTTTTTTCAAATACGCAATGGCGCAAATATTAAACAAGGTGTGGCTGATGGTGGTTTTCCTATTACAAGAATTGAAACAATCGCAAATGATAGATTTAATCGCGATCGCATGGGATATGCTGGGATAACAGATGCGGATAAGTATCAAAGTTATATTCTTGAAGATGGAGATCTGTTAATGTCTCATATTAACAGCGTCCAATACCTTGGAAGAACGGTTCTTTATCATAAGGAGGAAAATGAAAAGATTATCCACGGAATGAATTTGCTTGCTATGAAAGCAAATCGAGACATTCTTAATCCTGCATATGCTCAATACTACTTTCGTTCGATTCCTTTTCGTGAACAAATACGCCAAATAACGAAAAAGTCGGTTAATCAAGCAAGCTTTACTGTTTCTGACTTGAAGAAGCTTCCTATGCAAGTTCCATCGTTACTTGAACAGTGCAACGCAGTTGAGACTTTAGACAGGGTAAACAAACTACTTGAATTACATCAGCATCAACTCCAAAAGCTAGACGAACTTATCAAAGCTCGATTTGTCGAAATGTTTGGCGACCCGCTTTTAGATGATGGCAGATATTGTAAGGCTCCGTTAGGTTGCCTAGCACAGGTAGGCTCAAGCAAACGAATTTTTGAAAAAGAATATGTTAGCGAAGGTATTCCGTTCTACCGAACAAAAGAAATTGTCGAGCTTTCAAATGGAAACAAAATATCAACGGAGTTGTTTATTACACCAAAACGTTATAATGAAATACGCGATGAATATGGAGTTCCGCAGGCGGGTGATTTGCTTATATCTGCGGTTGGAACGATTGGTGTAATATGGATTGTTGATGGCAAAAACGATTTCTACTTCAAGGATGGAAATCTTCTTCGCGTAGCAAACTCAGATAACTTTATGCCTGTTTACTTAAAGTGCTTGTTGGAAACCTTGATTTGTGCGCATAAGTCAAAGATGTCCTCTGGAACTGCATACGCAGCACTAACAATCTCGACTTTAAAAGAAATGTCAGTTTATAAGGTTCCACTTGCGGAACAAAGCCAATTTTCCACTTTTGTCAGTCAAGTCGACAAATCAAAAGTTGCCGTACAGAAGTCCTTGGACGAAGCACAACATTTGTTTGACTGCCTTATGCAGGAATATTTTTCCTAAGGCAGTCTGCTGGTTTACATCATAGCATCAATTTATACATGTAATTATTTGTTGTTTTCTAATAATGTAAGAAGATAAATTAAGGAGTATCACAGATGAGTTTTCAAACACTGCAACTAACGAAGGGTGACATTTCTCGAATCTTTAATATTCAAGAAGACCACTTCAATGATTTCAAAGCCAAGGGATTGAATGGGAAGCAATTCAGTAAGGCTGTATCGGCATTTGCCAATGCAAGCGGGGGCGAAATATATGTAGGAATTAGAGAAGAGACAGCGTCAAAGGTCAAACATTGGGAGGGATTTGGCTGTCCAGAAGATGCAAACTCTTTTATACAAATATTAGAGGAACTTTCGACTGTCGAAAAATACTACGATGCGGAGTTTCTATTGCACCCAGAACTCAAAACATATGTGTTGAAGGCAACAATATTTAAAACACAAAGTATCGTGAAGACAACGGATGGTAAGGTCTACGTGCGAAAGGGCGCGCAGAGTTTACCTGTGGATACCCCAGAAAAATTGCGTAGGCTTGAGTTGGACAAGGGAATCACCTCCTATGAAAACGAAACCGTAGGCGAGTCGGAGTTGGAAGATGCCACTGAATCTGATATTTTTAAACAGTTTAGATCAGCAATTATTCCAGAAGTCGAAGCTGCGCATTGGTTAAAGAAGCAACGCCTGACTCATGGCAACAAATTGACTGTTGCTGGCGAGCTATTGTTTTCTGATGAGCCTCAAATCTGTTTGCCGAAAAGGTCTTCAATAAAAATCTTTCGCTACAAAACTTCTGATTCAGCGGACAGAGATACCCTTGCAGAACTTCCGATAACAATCGAAGGATGCGCATATACACAAATTTACGCCGCTGTTGAAAAGACAAAAACAATAATAGAGTCTATACGAAAATTGGGCACAAACTTCGAATATATTGAATATCCCGAAGAGACCTTACACGAAATCATAACAAATGCCGTCCTACATAGAGACTATAGCATTGCAACTGATATACAAATAAGAGTTTTTGACAATCGTGTCGAAGTTGAAAGCCCTGGAAAATTACCTGGTCATGTAACAGAAGAAAATATATTGTCCGCGCAAGCCGCAAGAAACCCAAAACTAGTGCGCCTAATCAACAAGTTTCCGGAAGCCCCTAATAAAGATGTTGGAGAAGGTCTCAATACTGCATTTGATGCTATGACAAAACTGCGCTTAAAAGTTCCGCAAATCAAGGAACTTGAAAATTCCGTTCTTGTTATTATTAAGCACGAAAAGCTTGCTTCTCCAGAAGAGCTCGTTATTGAATACCTTTTGAAGCATGACACAATCAAGAATGGTATCGGACGAAATGTAACAGGCATAAAATCCGAAAACACAATGAAAAGTGTATTTTATCGTCTAAGGGATCGTGGCTTTATCAAGCTTGTTCACGGATACAATTATTGGGTTAAGTCAAACAAATTTGACGAGCTAGTGCATAACCAGTTTTCTCATATAAAATAAGAGGATTCTTTATGACCAACTTCGATATTTTTACCGCCACCCCACAATTTGAGGGCTTTGCCTCGGTTGCCATCTCTGCCGAGCGCATCCTGCATATCGACCCGTCCGCCTGCGTCCTCAACTGCCGCAGGGCGATGGAGTTTGCCGTAAAATGGATGTACTCGGTGGATAAGGCGTTGGTCATGCCCTATCAGGACACGCTGGTCAGTTTGATGAACGCCGAGGACTTCCGGGATATTGTCGGCACGGACATCTGGCGGCGCATGGATTTTATCCGCCGTATGGGGAATAACGCTGCCCACAGCGGCAAAAAAGTCACCGAGGAACAGGCCGAACTATGCCTTGAAAACTTGTACATTTTTCTTGATTTTGTGGCATATTGCTACGGCGAAAACTATACAGCAGGGCACTTTGACCGCGCTCTGCTGAATCAGCCCGCCGAAGTTTCCTCCGTGCAGCCTGACACAGAAAACGATATTGACCTTGCTGCCCTTATGGCAGAAAATGCCGCACTGAAAGAGGAACTCACCGCCCGCCGCGCCGAGCAGCAGCAGACCTATGTTCCCAAACCGCTTGATCTGTCCGAGTATAAGACCCGCAAGCTGTACATTGATACCATGCTCACCGATGCGGGCTGGACCGAGGGCAAAGACTGGCTGAACGAAGTGGAACTGCCCGGTATGCCCAACAAATCCGAGGTAGGCTATGCCGATTATGTGCTTTACGGCGATGATGGTCGCCCCTTGGCTGTAGTAGAAGCCAAACGCACCTGTGTGGATGTGGCAAAAGGACGCCAGCAGGCAAAATTGTATGCTGATCTGCTGGAAAAGAAGTATCACCGCCGCCCGGTCATCTTTTTGACCAACGGCTTTGAAACACGCATTACCGACAATATTTACCCCGAACGCAGGTGCGCCGCCATTTATTCCAAACGCGATTTGGAAAAGCTGTTCAACCTGCAATCCATGCGCACCAGCCTACGGAACGTGATGGTAGACCGCAGTATTGCCGGACGCTATTACCAAGAGGGCGCTATCAAAGCGACCTGTGATGCCTTTACCCGCAACCGCCGCAAGGCGCTGCTGGTTATGGCTACCGGCTCCGGCAAAACACGCACGGTGATTGCCCTGTGTGACGTGCTGCTGCAACACGGCTGGGTGAAAAACATCCTGTTTCTGGCGGACCGCAACAGCCTTGTCACGCAGGCGAAGCGCAGCTTTGTGAACCTGCTGCCGGACTTATCCGTTACGAACCTCTGCGAAGAAAAGGACAACTACACGGCGCATTGTGTGTTTTCCACCTATCAAACCATGTACAATGTCATTGACAGCGTACAGGACGAAAACGGTAAGCTGTTCACCTGCGGGCACTTTGACTTGGTCATCTGCGACGAGGCGCACCGCTCGGTTTACAACAAGTACAAGGACATTCTCAACTACTTTGACGCACCGCTGGTCGGCTTGACCGCAACACCCAAGGACGAAATTGATAAGAACACCTATGAAATTTTTGAATTGGAAAACGGTGTTCCTACCTATGGCTACGAGCTGGCGCAAGCCGTTAAGGACGGATATCTCGTAGATTTTTTGTCCGTTGAAACAAAGTTGAAGTTTATTGAGGAAGGCATTGTTTACGATGCACTTTCGGATGAAGAAAAACAGATTTACGAGAGCACATTTGAGGACGAAAACGGAGAGCTGCCTGAAAGAATCGATTCGTCGAAACTGAACGAATGGGTCTTTAACGAGGATACAATTTCCAAGGTTCTGAATACCCTGATGACAAAAGGTATCAAAATCGATTACGGCAACAAGCTGGGCAAGACAATCATCTTTGCAAAGAACCATGACCACGCGGAAAAAATATTGGAGGTATTCAATAAAGAATACCCCCATTTGCCCGGCTTTGCCAAGGTCATCGACAACTATATGACCTATGCCCAAAGCGCGATTGATGAATTCTCTGACCCGAAAAAGTTGCCCCAGATTGCAATTTCCGTAGATATGCTGGACACAGGTATCGATGTGCCAGAAGTGCTGAACCTTGTGTTTTTCAAAAAAGTTATGAGCAAGGCAAAGTTCTGGCAGATGATTGGCCGCGGTACACGCCTTTGCCCTACTCTGTTGGACGGCAAGGACAAAGACAAATTTTATATCTTTGACTTCTGCGGGAACTTTGAGTTTTTCCGCATGAGCAAGGGGAAACCCACTGCTAACATGATTGCGCTGCAAGGGGCGATTTTCCACTTGAAAGCGCAGATTGCTTTTAAGTTGCAAGATTTGGCATATCAGACCACCGATTTGATTGCGTTCCGCAAGGCACTTGTGGATGATATGGTGCGCAAAGTACAGGAGTTGAATAAAGACAACTTTGCTGTGCGCCAGCACTTGAAATATGTGGAATTGTATGCCAACGCGGACAACTACGCCGCTCTGACCTATGAGGACACCTTGCTGATGGGGCAGGAGTTAGCGCCGCTGATTACCCCAGAAGAAGATGACCCCAAGGCGATGCGCTTTGATGCCCTGATGTACGGCATAGAGCTTGCCTACCTTGCAGGAAAAAAGTATGGCAAGGCACGTAGCGACTTGATGAAAAAGGTTGCTGCCGTTGCATCTGTTGCAAACATTCCGGAAATCATGGCACAATCTGATCTTCTCAATAAGATTTTGCACACGGATTATTTGGAAACAGCCGGGATTAACGAATTTGAGCATATCCGCGAAAACCTACGCGACCTTATCAAGTATATTCCTATCGTAAAAGTTCGCTATGATACCAATTTCGATGATGCAATTCTGTCCGAAGATTGGAACGAGTCCGAGTTGGAAAACGATGACTTGAAAAATTACAAGGCCAAGGCAGAATTTTATGTGCGGCAGCATACGGACAACGCCGTTATTGCCAAACTGAAAGGCAATATTCCGCTGAATAGCGATGATGTAAAGGCACTGGAAGAAATTCTGTGGAACGAAGTCGGCACAAAGCAGGACTACGAAGCCGAGTACGGTCAAAAGCCTTTGGGCGAGTTTGTGAGGGAGATTGTCGGCCTTGACATGAACGCTGCAAAAGAGGCTTTTGCGCAGTATCTAAACGATGCCAGCCTTGACAGCAGACAGATTTATTTTGTGAACCAGATTGTAGAGTACATTGTTCATAACGGTATGATGAAAGATTTGTCCGTCTTGCAGGAAGCTCCGTTTACCGACCACGGCAGCATTGTGGAAGTGTTTACCGATTTGTCCGTGTGGGCAGGGATTCGGCAGGCAATAGAGCGCGTGAATGCAAATGCGGTGGCAGCGTGATTACGCTGCTTTACGCTAAAAGTGAGGATTAGAATGGAACACATTGGATATAAAGTATTTTATAAGGCGGCGTTTGATTTACAAGCCAGTAAAAATTCTCGCGGCGATATTCTATGGGATATGATTGAAGAAATTCGCTATTGGATCACCGTTAAATACCGCAAAAGAGGAGACCCCCTCCCAGAAAAAACACAGGTGTGGTCTGATTGGAAAAGAGGAAAAACCATCAGATCTAAAAGCGGTCAGGTTGTTTTGTATTCTTGCTTTTGTTTAGATGAGCAAAAATGCTATTGGGCATGTCAAATTAAGGAACCTCCCGCAGGTGAAGTCGGTTTTGCCCCTAGAGAATGGATGACTGAAATTGGTTTTTGTCAAACAGAACCGGGTGTAGCCACAATCACGCTCATTACAGCTTACTTAGACCGTCCTGGATTCATTGGTCCTTGTCAAGATGATCCCGACTTTAATACACCGGGTATCATTCACCGGCTTCGTCACAGCAAACGATTGAGCTGTTCCATAAATGGATATGTACCTACTGATAAACCTCTTCATTTTGTACCGGGTCAGTACTATGATTTTTGGAAACTTGTTTCCAATCCACTGCGTGAAATTCCAGTAGTATATATAAGTCCTCGTACAATGGATGATAAAACAGAAAGTACACTTCTTGACCCAGAGTATGTGGCCAGAATCCTTGACATGAATGCGATTGTTTGCTACGCAGATAGCGTGGATTTTAGCCGGGAAATGACTCAGCTTTGCCCTCAAGAATACGCTTGTTATTCTGGTAGCATCAGAATTTATGCTGGGCATCCCAGAGAAACAGATGATGGCCGACGACATCGCTTGATTACTGCAAATCAACTGCTCAAAATGCAGGATCAAAGCGGCTCCATGATTTACGAAATTCTACGTCGAGCGTTAGTTCAAGATGTACATTTTTATGATGATCTTTTTACGGTTGAAAACTGTCGTAGAAAAAAGGATGCACTTACCGCACAAAAGCGTATCCGCGAGTTAAAAGAACGAGAACAAAACTCTACTAGTACGGCAGAAGAAATACTGAATGCCGCCGCTGATAGTGAACAGGAAAAGAGACACATAGAGGAAACCCTGTTGGAGACTCAAATTCGCAATGAAACATTGCAGCAAGAACTCGACGATGCAAGAAAAGAGATCAAAAACGCAAATGTTACTGCCGGAATTTATCGTGAACAAGCAGCAAATTATAATGAAGTCCTATCTTCGTTAGAAAAAATGCGTGAGTTCCACAGTTACCCTTCTGATGCGAAAAGTGTTGTGGAATACATTTCTTTGCATTATTCGGATCGAATTTTTTTCACGGAGCGAGCGCTTAAAAGCCTGAATGATTGCAACACAAAAGCAGAGGTTCTTTGGAATGCACTTTGTGAGATAGGAGATACCCTATATGGCCTGTGGATAGATGGTTCTTACACTGATTTGGAAGCAGCATTCAATTCCAGAAGCAGTAATTTCAAGTATAAACGCGGACAAGGCAGTATGACGCGCGCAGACAAGAATTTGATGCGACAATATGAAGACACTTACTGTAACAGGAAAATAAATGTAGAAGCTCATATTGCCTGCGGAAATGATGACATGGATCAACGCTCTGTTCGGATTTACCTTTGTCTTGATCCTGAAACATCCAAAATTGTTATATCCCATATGGGAAAACATCTCGATAACTATTCGACCAGAAAACTGTAAGTGCTTCTGTGTGTATGCATCTAAAACTACAATGAGACGATCTATTTATGGCAGTAGCTATTAAGCGCAAATCTTTCCCGATTGCTTTGGTAAACGGCTAATGTTCTATTTTTAGATGTTTTTACTTTCTGACACTTATCCTGTACCGTTTCACAATCCATTTCGATATTTGCACAAGTAGCAATATCTCGCCGCAATTCTCTAATACGGGCTGTGAGCGTCTGTATTTGGCTTAAGCGGTCAGTATTGGCAACTTTGTCCTTACTACGATAGAGCGCTTTGCGCTGCGCTATAAGGGCGTTATATTCGGCTTGCAGGTTTTCCTTACAAGTCAAAAGCTCGTCAAGTGTTGTAATCCGCTGTTCCCATAAAAAGTCGCATTGCCGCCGATAGCGATTGTACCGCAGGAAATCATCACGCAGCAGGTAATAGCAACGCTTGCTAACCTTACCTTTATATGCTTTTCTCAGCAATGCGCAGTAGCGATAATAGCAAGCCATAAATCCGGTGATTTTTCGGCAGTTATGGCTCAGCTTGCCGCGATACCGTGCGCGGCGGTGAACAGGCACAGGCTGCTCTTTCGGCTGCCAGCGTGGTGGCTCAGATGCTGTTTGCTGCTTGTATTCTTGCTGCATTGCAGGTGGAAGTTTACGCAGCTCTCGGAAATAATCCCGCAGGGCGTCCTCACTGAAGCATGGGTTGATCTTATCCAATCGAATATTTCTCTGTGCATCTTTGTGGCGCACGGCCATGTGTGTAACTTTCGGTCCGTATTTCACCTCATAACCCATTTGCTGCAACTCTGCAACAAATCCGGCAAAACTGTCCGCGGCGCTCATTGCCATTTCCACATCGGTTTTCACCATGCCGCGCAGCGTGGGTGAGCCTTCTTTTTCGTGTTTCCACTCGCCGTAAGATTTTCCGTGGCCGTCTGTTTCCACAACAGACAGTCGATTTTCGCGGCACAGTTCATCGGAAACGGCTCGGATACCCTTGTAGTAGGTCGTAAAATCATTGCGGAACATCCGTCCGTCCATAAACGAAACCGAGTTTACGACAATATGGTTGTGCAGATGTCCTTTGTCAAGATGGGTACTGACGGTACACTCAAAACGGTCCTCCAGAAACCGCCGGGCGAATTCGCAGCCGATTTCGTGTACCTGATCGGGTGTTGCCTCGCCGGGCTTAAAACTCTGAATAATATGGTAGCCCACATTGCCGCTGTCCAACGGCTTGCCCCAACGCCGCTTTGTTGCCTGCATAAGATAATAGGCGTTTTGCGGGTCGCAATTAAAACCGGAAACATAGAGCTGATGCTCGGTTTTATCGCCGTTCTGCGTGTAGTTCATCAGCCGCTGCATATCTGCGGTGTTCAGATACTCTGTCTTTTGCGGATTGGCAGCATAGTCTAAGCAGCCTTTTAGTTGCCCACGAACAGGCAAAATCTTTGTAACAGCCATTAACTTTTCTCCTGCATAAACTGCCAGATGCACTGCATGATACGGTTCGCCTCGGCAAGTTGAGCATTTTCAATCTTGCCTGTACTGTTGGCCAACCGCGTCAGCTGGTTCAAATTGTTTCCGATTGCCGCCACCTGCGCCGCCAAGGCTTTGTAACTGTCCGGCGGGCGTTCGCGTAGCGTACAGCCGCTCACCAAGGCTCGGAGAAACGGCTCCATTTTCATGCCGGCGGCATCGCATTTATTTTTCAGTTGATGGTATTCTTCTTCGGTAAAACGTACCGTTACTTGTTTTTGGCGTTTTAACATTTGCTTTCTCCTATTGGGGTCTTAGGGGCTTGCCCCTAACAAACGGTCGTTATGCTGGCATGACAGCATAATGACGTGCTTGCCGCACTGTCCGGGAACGCTATCACTTTCCCGGTAAAGAGAGTGAATCGTTTGTGTTTTCCTCTGCGTAAATCAGTTCAGCACACACAATTTCTTCGGCCTGTGCTTGCAAGCCTTGCATAGCTGCTGCCCATTTCAGCGGGTTACAACGTTTCATTTCTTCATTGATTTTGGCTTCCGCTGCCAATACTTTGGTAAGACTTTCAACTTGACGATGTGCCTCGCAGTCAATGTTCGTGAGGTGCTGTGCCAGCGTTCCATCCAACAACATCTGGTCGCGCTCCATTGGTCGATGCTCATCAAAGTATCGCGCTCGCATCATACCGTATTTTCCAATGGTGTTGTCTGTGATTGGACCATTTTCCAACTTTGGAATCAGATAGCCGTTTACATTCACATATTCCATTTTCATTGTGTAACCCTTTCATTCTGCA
>ERZ1024483.327-NODE-327-length-13552-cov-8.522412_pt1 | contig 13552 bp, 8 predicted proteins | sample MGYA00520799_ERZ1024483 | MGnify/ENA primary metagenome ERZ1024483 (study PRJEB33242, sample SAMEA3444315) | Homo sapiens | biome: Host associated; feature: Gastrointestinal tract; material: Stool | place: Uganda | collected 2011-01-01 ...
TTGATGCTGTAAGTGGAGTTATTGATCAGACTACAGGTTCTGTAAGTATGCGTGCAATTTTCCCGAACAAGCAGAATATCCTTCGTAGTGGAGGTATGGCCAACGTGGTATTCCCGTACACTATGAGTGATATTATCTTGATTCCTCAAACTGCTACTCAGGAAATTCAGGACAAGAAGTTTGTGTATGTATTACAGTCTGACAATACTATCAAGCATACAGAAGTACAAGTCTCTAACTTGAATGATGGTAAGCATTACATCGTGACAGGTGGACTGAAGCCAGGGGATAAGATTGTTGTAGAAGGTGTTCAGACATTGAAAGACGGACAAAAGATTACTCCGATTACACAGGCTGAAAAAGAAGCTAAATTCCAGAAGGCGTTACAAGACCAGCGGGATGGTAACATTCAGACAGCTTTTAAATAATAAAAAATGATTCTTATGGTGCTGGGGGAGTGCGTTTGATGAAAATCTCTCAGAACTATAATTATAAATGGTATTTAAAGAATGAAACTAGATAAATTTATTAACCGTCCGGTACTGTCAACCGTAATTTCTATTTTGATAGTAATTCTGGGTGTGATTGGTTTGGCCACCCTGCCGGTTACACAATATCCGGACATTGCACCTCCTACCGTATCGGTAAGAGCAACTTATACAGGTGCGAATGCACAGACTGTGTTGAACTCAGTGATTGCTCCGCTGGAAGACCAGATTAACGGTGTAGAAAACATGATGTACATTCAGTCTAGTGCCTCAAACAATGGTTTTGCTGAAATAAGTGTTTATTTTAACCAGGGTACTGACCCGGATATGGCTGCGGTCAACGTACAGAACCGTGTGTCTATGGCACAAGGTCTGTTGCCGGCAGAAGTTACCAAGGTGGGTGTGACTACACAGAAGCGTCAGAACTCTATGTTGTTGATTTTCTCATTGTATGATGCAGAAGATAAGTATAACATTGAGTTTATTGAAAACTATGCCAAGATTAACTTGATTCCGGAAGTTCAGCGTGTAAAAGGTGTAGGTGATGCCAACGTGATGGGGCAGGACTACTCTATGCGTATTTGGTTGAAGCCGGATGTGATGGCTCAGTACAATTTAGTTCCGTCTGATATCTCTGGTGTATTGGCTGAACAGAATATTGAAGCTGCACCTGGACAGTTTGGTGAGCGTGGTAATCAGACTTTCCAGTACACCATTCGTTACAAAGGTCGTTTGCAGCAGACCGAAGAATTTGAAGATATTGTAGTGAAGGCTCTGCCTAACGGTGAAGTGCTCCGTTTGGGAGATGTAGCCCGTATCGAACTGGGACGTTTGGCTTATACCTTTAATAATACAGTAAACGGTCATAAGGCTGTAACTTGTATCGTATTCCAGATGGCAGGAACCAATGCGACTGAAACAATCAACAACTTGTTGGATGTTATTAGTAAGGCTGAAGAAAGCTTGCCTGCCGGATTGAAGATTAACGTGGCTCAGAATGCCAATGACTTCTTGTATGCGTCTATTCACGAAGTTATCAAGACTTTGATTGAGGCGTTTGTGCTGGTGTTCATCGTAGTATATGTGTTCTTGCAGGATATGCGTTCTACATTGATTCCGGCCATTGCCATTCCGGTAGCCTTGATTGCTACTTTCTTCGTATTGAAACTGATTGGATTTAGTGTGAACTTGCTGACACTTTCGGCGATGGTGCTTGCCATTGCGATTGTGGTCGACGATGCCATTGTGGTAGTGGAAGGTGTACATGCCAAGTTGGACCAGGGATACAAATCATCTCGTGAGGCTTCTATCGATGCCATGAGTGAACTCGGTGGTGCACTGGTTTCTATTACATTGGTCATGATGTCCGTGTTTATCCCGGTAAGTTTCATGGGAGGTACAGCTGGTACATTCTATCGTCAGTTCGGTATTACGATGGCGATTTCTATCGCATTCTCTGCGTTGAACGCGTTGACACTGTCTCCGGCTTTGTGTGCCATTTTCCTGAAACCGCATGATTCAGAACACAAGCAGAAGAAGATGAGTATGGTCGATCGTTTCCATGCCTCTTTCAACGCAGCATACGATTCATTGCTGAAGAGCTATAAGAAGCGTGTCGTATTCTTTATTCATAAGAAATGGCTTTCATTCGGACTGGTGGCTGCATCTATCGTATTGTTGATGTTCTTTATGAAAACTACTCCGACGGGTATGGTGCCGAATGAAGATACCGGTACTATCATGGGTGCTGTGACATTGCCTCCTGGTACTTCTCAGGAACGCGCTATGGAAGTGTTGGCCAAGGTAGATAGCCTGGTAGCTGCAGAACCTGCCGTACAGTCTCGTACTATCATTTCTGGATATAGCTTTATTGGTGGTCAAGGACCTTCTTACGGTTCTGTCATCATCAAGTTGAAAGACTGGGAAGAACGTTCCATGATGCAGAATTCAGATATTATCTATTCTACTTTGTTCTTGCGTGCACAGAAAGTCATTAAAGATGCACAGGTATTGTTCTTTGCTCCTCCGATGATTCCGGGTTATTCAGTATCAAGCGATATTGAATTGAACATGCAGGATAAGACCGGTGGTTCACTGGATCACTTCTTTGAAGTAGTAAATAGCTATACAGCTGCATTGGAAGCACGTCCGGAAATCAATTCAGCGAAGACTACTTTCAACCCGAGCTTCCCGCAGTATCAGCTTGACATTGATGCAGCAACTTGTAAAAAGGCAGGCATCAGCCCGAGCGATATTCTTTCTACCATGCAGGGATATTTTGGAGGTTTGTATGCTTCTAACTTCAACCGTTTCGGTAAGATGTATCGTGTAATGATTCAGGCTGAGCCGGATGCTACTAAGAACATGGAATCGTTGAACGGAGTGAAAGTACGTGGTAGCAATGGAGAAATGGCTCCTATCACACAGTTCGTAAGCATGAAGAAAGTATACGGTCCGGATATTATCAACCGTTTCAACCTGTACACTTCAATGAAGGTGATGGTGGCTCCTGCTTCTGGTTATACTTCCGGTCAGGCATTGCAGGCTATTGCTGAAGTGGCTAAGGAAAATCTTCCGATGGGATTCGGTTACGAATTGGGAGGTATGGCACGTGAGGAAGCACAGTCAAGCGGCAGTACAACAGGTATTATCTTCGTACTTTGCTTCGTCTTCGTTTACTTGCTGCTGAGTGCCCAGTATGAAAGTTACATTTTGCCGTTGGCCGTATTGCTTTCTGTACCGTTTGGTTTGATGGGTAGCTTCATCTTCGTCAACGGATTTAGTGCATTAGGAAGTATTCCTGCATTGAAGATGATTTTGGGAACCATGTCAAATGACATTTACATGCAGATTGCCTTGATTATGTTGATGGGTCTGTTGGCTAAGAATGCCATCTTGATTGTTGAGTTTGCCCTTGACCGTCGTAAACAAGGTATGAGTATTTCTTGGGCAGCCGTATTGGGTGCTGCAGCCCGTCTTCGTCCGATTTTGATGACTTCATTGGCCATGATTGTCGGTTTGATTCCGTTGATGTTGGCTATGGGTGTAGGAGCTCACGGTAACCGTACATTGGGTGCTTCGGCTATCGGTGGTATGTTAATCGGTATGATTTTCCAGATTTTCATCGTTCCGGTATTGTTCGTGGTATTCCAGTGGTTACAGGAGAAATTCAAACCAATGGAATGGGATAGCCTCGATGAAAGTGAAGTGGAAGCTGAAATTGAACAGTATTCTCCTAATACGCATAAATAAGATTGATAATGAAAAAACAGATAATAGGAATGATGTGTCTGGCTGCCATGATGAGCAGTTGCCACATTTACAAAGCTTATGACCGTCCGGAAACGATAGATGCCTCAGGCGTCTATCGTGACCCGGCTTCGGCAACCGATACACTGGCTGCCGATACGGCTAATATGGGAAATTTGCCTTGGAAAGAAATTTTCCGTGATGCCAAACTGCAGGCCTTGATTGAGGAAGGATTGGTTAATAATGTAGATATGCAGGCTGCTGCGCTCCGTGTACAGGAAGCGAAAGTGATGCTGACTGCAGCTAAATTATCTTATTTGCCTTCTATTAATCTGGCTCCACAAGGCTCTACAACCAGCATGGGAGGGGGAAACTATGTAAAGGCATACCAGCTTCCAGTGTCTGCCAGCTGGGAAATTGACTTGTTCGGAAAGATTCTGAATACCAAACGTGGTCAGAAAGTTGCCTACGAACAGAGTCGGTATGCAGAACAGGCTGTACGTTCACAAATTATTTGTGGTATAGCTAACGTGTACTATTCTTTGCTGATGCTCGACCGTCAGGTAGAAATTACGACTGAAACGGCTGCTATCTATAAAGAAAACGTACGAGTAATGGAAGCCATGAAAATTGCCGGTATGACAACCGAAGCTGCTGTAGCACAGATGCGTGCTGCCAGCCATCAGGTAGAGGCTTCATTGATGGATTTGAAACGTCAGGTGCGTGAAACAGAAAATTCATTAGCTGTGCTGTTGGCTAAGGCTCCTCAGACCATCGAACGCAGTACATTGGACGAACAGGTTATGCCGGAAGAACTGGCTGCGGGCGTACCGATGCAGTTGCTGGAAAACCGTCCGGACGTGAAGATGGCTGAAATGACGCTTGCTGCGGCTTATTATACAACTAATTCCGCACGTGCAGCATTCTATCCGGGCTTGAACATTACAGGTCTGGCTGGATGGACAAACGGCTCAGGTGTTACAGTGGCTAATCCGGGTGAATTTATGTTGCAGGCTTTGGCTTCATTGGCTCAGCCTATTTTCAATAACGGTAAGCTGATTGCTAACCTGAAGGTTTCAAAAGCAGAAGAAAAGATTGCTCAAATGAATTATCAGCAGACTATCCTGGAAGCTGGTAAGGAAGTGAGCGATGCTTTGTATCTGTTCGATACACAGAATAAGAAACTGGTGGAAGACCGTGGACAGGTAGAACAGTTGGATAAGGCGGTGACTTATACCAAAGCCTTGTTCCAAAGTGGAGGTGCCACTTATCTGGAAATCCTGACTGCACAGCAGAATCTGTTGAGCGCACAGCTGTCAGAGGTAGCTGATAATTTCCAGCGTATGCAAGCTGTCATCAACTTGTACAGTGCGTTGGGAGGAGGAAGAAATTGATTAACCTTAAAATGAGAAAACTATGATAAGTCCTTTAGCTTATGTAGATCCGTCAGCCAAATTGGGTAAGAACGTGACGGTTCATCCATTTGCTTATATCGACAAGAATGTAGAGATAGGCGATGATAACGTGATTATGCCCTATGCCAGTCTGATGAGCGGCACACGTATGGGAAATGGAAATACAGTTTATCAGGGAGCTGTTGTGGCAGCAGTTCCCCAGGATTTTGCCTTTACAGGTGAAGAAACACTGGCTATTATCGGCAATAACAATGTGATTCGTGAAAATGCCGTGATTATTCGCGGTACACATACTTCACATGCTACGAAAGTGGGTAATGGCAACTTCATCATGAGTGGGGCCCGTCTTTCTCATGATGTGGAAGTGGGTAACCATTGCATTATCGGTAACGGTTCACAGGTTTCAGGCAACTGTATTATCTATGACAATGCCATCCTTACTTCCAATGTGCTGATGCAGGGAAATACACGCCTGGGAAGTTTCTCAGTAGTGCAGGGTGGATGCCGTTTCATCAAGGACATTCCTCCATATATTGTAGCAGCCCATGAACCGATTGCATTCTATAGCATCAATACAAAGGTGCTGGAGTATACCGGTTTTTCTGAAACCATTATCAAACACATTGCACAAGCATATCGTATCCTTTATAAGGCCAATACTTCTTTGCATGATGCATTGGGACGTATTCGTGAACAGATTCCTAACGGACCGGAAATTGAAAACATTATCCAGTTTGTGGAAACTTCAAAATTAGGAATTATTCATTGATATAGATAATGGCAGGGCGAAGAAAGGAAAACGACCGTGAAGAGTTAAAGTTGCGCGTGGTGGAAACAGCTTCCAAGTCTTTTATGACTTTGGGGATTAAGGCTGTGCACATGGACGATATAGCAAGTTCACTTTCTATATCCAAGCGTACACTTTATGAGTTGTTTGGAGATAAAGAAGAACTTCTGCTGGAAGTTTTCCGTTTCTATCGTCGTTGTATGAATGAGTATATGCAAGAGATTGCTTCCAGCGCGAACAATGTGCTGGAAGTAATCCTTACATTTTATGAGCGTAAGTTCAATGAGTTATGTACGGTAAACCCTTTGTTTTTTCGTGACTTGCGCAGATATTCCAAGGTGTTGGAGTATATACACGATGACCGTCGCAGGGGAGATGCTGATGCGCTGGCCTATTTTCAAAAGGGGGTAGAGCAAGGTATTTTTCGTAGCGATATTAATTTTCAGATTATAAATCAGGCCATGGCTATGCAGATGGACTTGTTGATTTATTCAGACATTACAGATCATTATCCGCTGGCCGAAATCTATAGCGAAATCACTATCTTACACATGCGGGGGATTACCACAGAAAAAGGTTACCGCATGGTCGATGATTTTTTGAAGAATATTCGAGAAAAGCATATCGGATATTAAAATTCCTCTATCTTTGATTCCTTGAACATAGGATACGGTCCGGCAATATCTGTACTTAAAAGCAAGCTTTTGGCTTGGTATTGCTCCCACCTTTCACTATCTTTGCATCCGGTTTTAGAGGAAAGTTCATGAAGAATAAATTGTTATACACTTTTCTGTTCACCCTTTTGGTGGTGGCAGGTCTGTTTGCCATGCATTTTTTGCCGTCTGTTTCTTTTCGTGGCGAACCTTTGAGAAGGGTTGATTTGCTTTCAGACATTCGTATAAAGAAGGAAGTAGTAGAACCTATGGATTCTGATACCTTGGTGTTGCCGCCTCCCGTAAAGCCCGCTTTTGTGGATACCTGCAAGAGTGGAATGGTCTGCATTGAAGAATATGCTGATTCTGCAGGGCGTGGAATGGAGTATTTCTATGAAACTTTGGGAAAGGTTTCTTCTTTAGGCCGCCCGGTACGCATTGCCTATTTCGGAGATTCATTTATTGAGGCCGACATCTTGACCGGTGATTTGCGTGAAATGTTGCAGAAACGCTTTGGCGGATGCGGGGTGGGTTATGTGCCCATCACAACGAAAATAGCTGGTTTCCGCCCTACGGTACATCATTCGTTTGGTGGATGGGGCAGTCACTCCATTACGGATTCCACGTATTTCGACCGTTCTCGTCAGGACATTTCCAATCATTATTTTATTCCTTCTTCGGGAGCTTATGTCAGCCTGAAAGGTGAGAAACGTTTCTTGTCCCATATTGACACCTGCGAAGTGTCTACCTGCTATTTTCTGACTTCCGATTCGTTACGGCTGACTGCATCCGTCAATGGGGGAGAGGCACAGCCATTCTCTGTAGATGGAAAAGATGAATTACAAGCTGTGTCTGTGAACGGACGTATCGGCTCTGTGCGCTGGAAAGTGGAACAACTGGATTCTACGGCTTTGTTCTATGCCGTGACGATGGATCCGCGTCAAGGTGTGGTAGTCGATAACTTCAGTACCCGCGGAAGCAGCGGACAGCAGTTGGGTAATATTCCGATGTCGATACTTCGCCAGTACAACCGTTTGCGTACATACGATTTGATTGTGTTGCAGTACGGGCTGAATGTAGCTTCAGACAAGGTAATGAACTATACCTATTACAAGGATGCGATGAAACCTATAGTGGAGCGTTTGAAAACTGCCTTTCCAGAGGCTTCTGTCCTGATTGTCGGTGTGGGAGATAGAGAAAACAAGGATGAAAACGGCGAATTGCGTACCATGCCGGGTGTGAAGCGTCTGATTCGTTACCAGCAGGCACTTGCGGCAGAAACGGGGGTGGCATTCTGGAATATGTTCGAAGCCATGGGAGGCGAAGGTAGTATGGTAGAGATGGTGAACCACAAGCCTCAGATGGCCAATTATGATTATACTCACATCAATTTCAGGGGAGGAAAGCACATTGCCGGACTTCTGTTTGAGACCTTGATGTACGGCAAGGAACAGTACGAAAAACGAAAAGCTTATGAAATGGAGTGAGATACGTTTTTGGGGGATACTCTTCGGGTTCCTTTTGGGAGCATTGCCGCTTTTAGCGCAGGATGCTTTGCCGGAGAAATCGCGTCCTGACCGTCATTCCGGACATGTGTCCGACAGCGAGGCCATGCAGCAGCTGATGCGTTTTGTGGAAGTCAGCAATCCGATGCCAGCCAGCTTTAAGGGAACAACTGAAAATACGATTATAGACCCAACGCATGAACTGGAGCCTTTCTGGCAGAAACTTTCCGTGCTCGACCGACCGTTACGTATCGTGCACATCGGCGATTCTCATGTGCGGGGGCATGTGTATCCTTATATTGTACGGCGTCAGCTGGAAGACGATTTCGGACGGGAAGCCGTGCTCGATATGCAGGTGAGTTACCGTACTTCGGGACTGGCGCAGGAAACGGGAGCCGCAGGGATTGTATATCACATCGTAGGAGTAAACGGAGCGACTTGTGCTTCTTTTGCTACCCCTGAGAACATTCGTCAGATTATCGAACTGAATCCGGACTTGGTTATTCTTTCGTTCGGTACCAATGAAGCACATGGTCGCCGTTATTCTTCAGCGGAGCATCTGGCGCAGATGGACAATCTGTTGGGAGAACTGAAGAAAGGATGTCCGCAGGCGGTATATCTGCTGACTACTCCTCCCGGAGCCTATGTCCGCGATGGCCGGCGGGGCGCAAGGGTGATCAATCCTCGCACGAAACTAGTGGTAAAGACAGAACTGGATTATGCGGCCTCACGGGAACTCGCTGTATGGGATATGTATCACGTGGTAGGAGGTGAACGTTATGCTTGTCTGAACTGGAGTAACGGAAACTATTTCCAGCGTGACAAGATTCATTTTACACAGGACGGATATATTTTGCAGGGATTATTATTACACGAAGCGATTATCAAATCATACAACAATTATGTGGAAACTCAACTGGACGGAACTTGGAATTGACTGGGACAGATTTAAGGATGTGCTGACGTACGATGCGTCGCAACCGATGATTTTCAGCAGTGGCTTCTTCTTGCTGCTTTTTCTCGGATTCAGCCTGATTTACCTGATTTTGCAGAAAAAGACTACGGCGCGTCTGCTGTTTGTTACCTTGTTTTCTTATTATTTCTATTATAAGAGCAGCGGGTTTTATTTCTTTCTGTTAGGCATTGTCACGGTGTCCGACTTCTTGCTGGCTCGCAGGATGGAGCTGACCGTACAGCCTTGGAAACGGAAACTGTTGGTAGTATGCAGTTTGTGCATCAATCTCGGATTACTTTGTTATTTCAAGTACACCAATTTCTTTTATGAGATGCTGGCTCCGTTGTGGCACGGGCAGTTCGAACCGCTGGACATATTCCTTCCGGTGGGAATTTCCTTCTTTACCTTCCAGTCGCTGAGTTATACCATTGACGTGTATCGTCGTGACCTGAAACCGTTGACTAACTTGCTGGATTACGTGTTCTATGTGTCGTTCTTTCCACAGTTGGTGGCAGGGCCCATCGTGCGTGCACGTGACTTTATCCCGCAAATCCGTCAGCCCTTGTTTGTATCATCTGAAATGTTCGGGCAAGGCATCTTCTTCATTGTAAGCGGCTTGTTCAAGAAAGCGGTGATTTCAGACTATATCAGTGTGAACTTTGTAGAACGTATTTTCGATAATCCGGGGTTGTATTCCGGGTTGGAAAACCTGTTTGGCGTCTACGGATATGCCTTGCAGATATACTGTGACTTTTCGGGCTACAGTGACATGGCCATCGGTATTGCCTTGTTGCTGGGATTCCGTTTTCCGCTCAACTTCGACTCCCCTTATAAGTCGGACAGTGTGACCGACTTCTGGCACCGCTGGCACATTTCCCTGTCGTCCTGGTTGCGCGACTATCTTTATATCTCCCTGGGGGGTAACCGGAAAGGAAAAATCCGTACCTACATCAACCTGATACTGACCATGCTGTTAGGTGGTTTGTGGCACGGTGCTTCGTGGAACTTTGTGGTGTGGGGCGGATTGCATGGAGTGGCACTGGCCTTGCATAAGTTCTTCCGCAACCTGTTGGGCCGGCCCAAGCAATACCGCAGCCGGAGAGTACGCAAATTCTTTGCCGTGGTGCTGACCTTCCATTTTGTGTGCTTCTGCTGGATATTCTTCCGGAATTCCACGTTCGAAGCTTCGGTGACTATGATTCGCCAGATATTTACAGCCTTCCATCCGGAATTGCTGGAGCAGCTCCTGACGGGCTATTGGAAGGTATTTGCACTGATGGGAGTAGGCTTCTTGCTTCATTTCTGTCCCGACAGCTGGCAGAATGCGTGCAGCCGGGGCATGGTGCGTATGCCGCTCATAGCGCAGGCACTGATAATGATTGCATTGATTTATCTGGTCATTCAGGTGAAAAGCAGCGATATTCAGCCGTTTATCTACTTCCAGTTCTGATGCGTGTGATTGTATAGGCGTGTAAGGGTACAACTATTTTAGTTTTCGTTCTCTATTTTTTCAGGAAAAAATTAGGAGAAAAGACTGAATAATTGTATTTTTGTCACGCTTTCGAAATATCCTTTTTCAAAAAGGACGTTGGAAAGTGTGCTTATTGATATTTGCGCCCGTAGTTCAATGGATAGAATAAAGGATTCCGGTTCCTTCGATTGGGGTTCGACTCCCCACGGGCGTACATAAAGCTTATTAGACTGAAAAAGAACGGTTTAATAAGCTTTTTTGTTTATAGTTACCTACCTTCAGAAAACGGGGTCTGTACTTTCGGAGAAACGTGTTTTGTGTTTGTGCTAAAACGCCTTTGTGTTTGACACAAAACGTACTTGTGTTTCAAGTAAAACGCACTTGCGTTTTGATTAAAACGTCAAAGCGTTTTCCGGTAGATGCAAAGGCCTTTTCTGAGGGTGAAAAAAATCACTGTTAAAAGTTGACTGAGAGATGAAAAACTACATGTTTGAAATTTGTGCGAACTCTGCAGAGAGTTGCGTGGCTGCCCAGCAGGGAGGTGCTCATCGGGTAGAATTGTGTGCCGGCATGCCGGAAGGTGGAACCACTCCGTCGTTGGGTGAGATTAAGGTGGCCCGTAAGTTGATTGACATCCGTTTGCATGTCATTATCCGTCCGCGTGGAGGAGATTTTCTGTACACACCTTCTGAACTGGAGATTATGGAAGAAGATATTCGGGCTGCCCGTCAGGCGGGAGCCGATGGAGTGGTGTTCGGTTGCCTTACACCGGAAGGCGAGCTGGACAAGCCGGCCATGCAGCGTCTGATGGAAGCTTCTAAAGGACTTTCGGTGACTTTCCACCGTGCATTTGATTATGTCAAGTCACCCCGTGAGGCACTTGAAGAACTGATAGGCATGGGGGTGAACCGTGTGCTGACTTCCGGCCAGATGCCTACGGCCATGGAAGGGGCACCCTTGCTGGCTGAACTGGTGAAGCAGGCGGGCGACCGCATTATCATTATGCCGGGCTGCGGAGTGAACGAACATAACATTGCGGAACTGGCTCGTGTGACGGGAGCCGGTGAGTTCCATTTTTCGGCGCGCGAACAAAAAGAAAGCCGGATGCTTCTTCGCAATCCGGCTTTGTCGATGGGAGGTACGGATATGGATGAATATGCTCATCCGGTTACGACTCCCGAAAAGGTGCGTCGCACCATTGAGGCGCTTACAGTCCGTGGATAACATGGAGCAGTTGCTCGCCCATGCCGATGGTGTATCCGTGTGATTCGAAGACTACACGGTTGAACGTATCGCCCAGGATAATCACCGGCAGGGTGGGTTTGCTGCCCAGCTTCATATTTTCAGCAATCATTTTCAGAATGCTTCCGTCTTTGTCTATACCGAACACTACGTTCGACGGAAGGTTGGGGAATTCCTTGCGGTCGAATTTCTTATAGGCTGCTTCGTCAGTGAAGAGCAGTACAATCGTACGTCCCCATTTCTCAAATTCCGCTTTCTTTACTTCGATGTCTTTCAGGGCATGGTTGGTCGGTTCCTGACCTACGCCCAATACGCCGACAATGTAATATCCTCTTCCTGTGGTGTTGAGTACAGATACTTGTTCGTCTGTGCCCGGACGGGTGTAGAGTGCTTCGGAATTGAAGCTGCCGATAACACGTACTTCTTCCGTATTGTTGCGCATGCAGAGAGGAGTTACCGTGGTCTTTCCTTTGTCGACAGAGAAGAATGAAACCTGGCTCAATACACCTCCGTTGGCCATACGGCTACCCGTTACCATCATATAATAATCGGTCGACATGCTGCTTCCGTTTTTCAGCAGAGAAGCCCAGCTGGCATCTTCCGGATGGTTCTGCAACTGGAATGTGCCGTTGTCATACTTCGACAGGGTGAAGTGAGTGTAATATTTCGGATTGTCCAGTCGAGGAATAGCCTGGTAAGTAGCTTTCAATACACCTTCCGACAGACTTCCACCTTCTGAACTTTCAAAGTCCACCAATACCGGTTTTCCGTTGAGGCGGTAGCAGATGTTACCGTTTACTTCATCCTTCCAGGCGGGGATACCTAAGCTACGGGCAGCAGCTACGAAGAAAATGTCTCTGGACTGTGAGTCAGTCACACGGCTGCGCCATACGCCTTCGGGTGAAGTAATGGTGAATATCGTACTCAGGTCGTTGCGGATAGACAGGCTGTCCTTACACCATTTCACGAGCACCTGTGGGTCAGCTTTGATTTGTGCGGCCAGTTCGGCAGACAAGGCTTTCTGCAGGTAAGTACGATAAGGAGTCAGCATTTCAGTGGCAATGCGCGGTGCAAGCACTTCTTTCACGTCAGCTTTTGCATCGGTAGCATACAAATGGTCTTCCAGAATGCTGCAAGGTGTATCGCGCAGGTCTTTATCAGCCAGTGTGCTGAGTAATTCCAATGCACGGGTACCCTGTCCCTTTTCTGCTGCATTCGACAGGAACTGCATGATGTCCGCATGGTTTCCTCTGGATTTCAGAATGTATGTGCTTGTCTGGTTCACATCCAGTTTCAGTCCTTCTGCAAAAGCCTTGGCCTTTTCTTCGGTAGGGAAGCTGGCTACGTAGGCGTTGCGGATAGAATCTTCCTGAGCCATACGCAGGGTATTTTCCTTACGCTGTGTATCGGTCACTTCCGGGAAATTGGCCTTTTCTGCCGGTGGCACAATGTGCAAGGTATCGGTAAATACATCTCCCGGGCGGTGAGAAAGCGTCAATGTGACTTCTTTATCTTTTCCGAAAGAAACTTTCTGCAAGCCGAAGTGGTCATTTGCCGAAGCGTAGACTACCATGTCGCCCAATCCGGCAGAAAGCGATGCTTTTCCTTGTGCATCGGTTGTTTTGTTGGCTACGGTGAAGAATTCAGCGTAATTGTAAATCTTGAACTCTACGTGAGCGCCTTCTACAGCTTTACCCTGAGCATCTACTACCGTAACAGTGACGGGTGCACTCTGTCCGAGATCGGAAGAGCACACGTCTGAACTCCAGTCACCGATGTATCTCGTA
>ERZ1024483.336-NODE-336-length-13395-cov-7.675562_pt1 | contig 13395 bp, 11 predicted proteins | sample MGYA00520799_ERZ1024483 | MGnify/ENA primary metagenome ERZ1024483 (study PRJEB33242, sample SAMEA3444315) | Homo sapiens | biome: Host associated; feature: Gastrointestinal tract; material: Stool | place: Uganda | collected 2011-01-01 ...
CGGATTTTTATCTTGAATATTCGGTCCTTTTTTTATTAGGCTGAAACTTCTTTATTCGTTACAGCCCCTTTTGTGTGTTAAATACAACTTTCAAAGAATGCACGCATATCTTTGGCTAATAGGTCAAAGCTTTCTTTACCAAGATAAGCCATATGACCACTTGGATATTCACCAATAGTAACTCGATTTGGAACTAAGTTAGAGTGCGTAGCTAAATATCTTGCATTTCCTGCCGTTGTACATAAATCGTACAAACCAGAGGCAAAGAAGACTTTCATTTGTTTGTTTCTTCGCATACATCCAGCTAAAGATTGGGCAGGACTTGTTTTAAATTCACGATTCCATGTCATATTTACATCAAAGACTAATCCTTTTGAGATACGATCACTTGTGATATTTAATTCTTGACGCATCAATCCATAGGCGGTCTGGAAAGCAGGTGTATATTGTCCCATAGCTGGATCATCCGCAATGACGTTAGCTTCCATGATTTCTGGATCATCATTCCATGTATAACGACCGTCATAGAATCCTAAAGCTAAACCTTTATCTTCTAATAGCTTATGCGCAAAGCCTTTCTGCATATCCATATGTAAATGATGTCTTAGCCAATACGTTTTATCAATACCCGAATAGTAAGCAAGTTTATCAGCAATCTCTTCTTTATTTGTGCAAGCATCCCCTAAAAATAAGGCTGTAACATATTCAGTAGATGCGAATCTAAAGGCCTCTTCAATAAAGTCTTTTTGTGAAATATCATCTTTAGGATTATGGAAATAATTTGTGGCAGCCATTGTGATTAAGTCGGTAGCACTTGCTTCAACAGGAAGTTTTTCAATAAAGTAACTACCAAGTAAGAAGATACCACTAACACTAATTCCCATCGTATCCGCTTTTTCAGGACCTGCACCCATTAGTTCACCCGCAAGTAAGGCACTTCTAGCCGTACCATAGCTTTCACCCGCAAGTAAGACTGGTGAATTTCTTCGATTATAACGAGCTAAGAATTGTTCAATGAATTTAGAAACACTTCGAACATCGCCATGTGTTTCATAAAATTCTTTTCTTGCCTTTTCTTGAATCAATCGACCTAGTCCAGTTCCTACTGGATCAATAAAGACTAAATCAAAAATGTCTAACAAACAATGTGGATTGTCTTCTAATTCAAATGGAGGAACGGTAGGAAGATTGAGTTCATCATCCAATTTTACAATTCTAGGACCAAATAATCCCATGTGAAGCCAAAGACTAGCACATCCTGGACCGCCATTATAAATAAATAGAATAGGTCGTTTTGAATTGTCTTGTATATCACTTCTAAAATAGGCATAACTAAAGATGGATGCGACTGGATTGTTTTCTTCATCTACAAAGAAATTATCTTCACAAATTGTATGATACGGAATGGTTGTTCCTTGAATGGTAATTGCACCATCTGCTTCATATTTTGATTTTTCTAAGTTTTCTTGAATACGCATTATTTCACCTCACACTTTCTAATAAAGACATTGAATATATCTTGCATCTCACCATATTTATGCGACATGGCTTCTGGATGAAACTGTACGGCATAAATTGGTAAAGATTCATGTTCAATGGCTTCAATAATTCCATCGCTTGATTTAGCTGCCACTTTAAAATTTGGAGCTAAATCTTTAATGGCTTGGTGATGAAAACTATTCACATAAGCTTCATCACTTAAACTTGGATATAAGAAACTATCCTTTTCAATATGAATTTTATGACTTGGATTTTCTCTTTTTTCTTGTTGCGCATGTTTAATGACGCTTCTTTTACAATACGATAGATCTTGATATAAAGATCCTTTAAAATAAACATTCAACATTTGAATGCCACGACAGATTCCAAAAATGGGAATCTGTTTTTCATTGGCATATTTTAATACGCGCATTTCATAATAATCTCGATCTAAGCTTGAATCTTTTTGTAGTGGTTCTGGATTTTCATTATAAATCATAGGATTTACATCAATTCCACCCGTCACAATCAATCCATCTAATACATTGACTTGAGCTTGAATTGTATCATAGTCATTTGTGATGGGAAGAATGACTGGGCAGCCACCAGCACGAATAACACTGTTGATATAAGCTTCATTGATAAATTGTTTAGGAAGATTTTCTTTATCCAATTCATTACAAGTTAGACCGATAATAGGCCTATGCATTTTTATCCTCTAAAAGAGCAATTTCAATTTTTTCTGTCTCTTTTAGGATATATTTTGCAGGAATCGCCTCATCTGCATATTCCATTTCACCATTCTGGTTGTCATATGGATCATTAGGTAAGAATTTTTTGGCAGGTACAAAATCACCTTGGAATTTAGATGAGCATGGCGTTCTAAATGGATCTAAATAACCAAAATAGAAGTCTTGTCTTTCCAAATTTCCAGCACGATAGGATCCACCACCAAATGAACAATCGGCATATAACCATCCATAAGGAGCTACATAAAATCTTGCCCAGTCATGATTACCAATGTTTTCAGGTGTTGTATAAAGTCCGGCTTGCCAAGTGGCAGGAATACCGGCAATACGACATAGAGTGATAAATGTCAATGCTTGTAAACCACAATCGCCTTTTAATCCTGTTGTGATATATTCTGGAATACATGGTAAAGTCGCATAAGCACGTACATAGGAATATGTGACATGAGTTGTGATATAGTTATAGATCAATTTCGCCTTTAATAATGGATTTGTCTCTTCACCAATAATTTCTTTAACTAAATCCTTTAAGTAATCCGTAAATACAACATGTGGTGCATATTCTTCAAGACAAGTGTCCGGATGTTCATCTGTTACGATACTTGGATCTAATTCTTCATAGTGCATGTGATTGATGAATTCATATTCAACACTGAATTCTTCATCTTTTTCATATGGCTTTTCAATATATACACATCTTTGGTCTACACTATTATCATTGACTAGACCTTCATGAGACATATTTAATAATTTAAAATCTTCAACTTGTGCATATTCTTTGGGGATAGGAAGCCAAACACGAATGGTTTTTCCTGGCTTTTGAAAGGCTGGATCCACCTTCAAACTTGTTTTGACATGAATCTTGCAGTAAACATCTTTTTCTTCCTTCATTTTATGCATCACATCATCTAATAAAGTACTTGCAGCACCATCTTTTTCAATTAAACGATCCTTATACGCTTTACGCACTTTAATTAGATTTTCGAAGAAATTATTTTTCAAATACAATTTTCCTTCAATGAAGATCCATTCAAACGCATTGTCCTTGAATAATTCATCGAATTCTTCATCTTTAAAATCTTCAATGTTGGATTTTAATAATGCGATGGCATCTTCTTTAGAATACGTAAAATCTTCTGGAAGTCGAGAAATCAATTCTTTTTCAAGTTCTAAACGCTCCTTCAATTTGGCAGGAATATCTTTTTGAAGACGTAAATCAATCATCTCCTGCATCAATTTAAATTGCCCGTTCCATTTTAATTTCATCAAATCTTCTGGAAGTGGCGTGTTCAATGTTGTCATGTTCATAATAGTTCACCTCATTTTGATTATACGCTATTATGAAAGTTATTACATAAAAAAATGAAACTTATTGAAATAAGTTTCGAATTAATTCCTCCTGAGAGTATTTTTCCTGTGTTTCCTTATCTACACTCATTAAGATAGGAGGTAGGTTTCTGTATGATTTATAATATTGTAAAATTAAAGATAACGTGAAAAAAGGAGCCCATTCACTAAGTGTCATATTTTCTTTTGGTTCTAGTAAAAATCCATCTTTTAAGACTTCTTTTCGCTTTGCACAATTTAAGGAGTATTCCAATTCATTGCCAAAATTCACTTTTAATATTTCTTCATCAAAAGAAAGAATAGGACTCAAGTTATCTAAAGGCGCATTCATACTATATTGATATGTATGTCCATCGATTTGTTTCATCACTAACGTTTTATATTTCATGTTCTTATTGTAGCGCATAAAAGTTTTTGTTTCTGTTAAATATTATTAACATGGTATAATTCTATAGGTGATAAAATATGACATTTGAACAATTGAATTTAGATCAAAATATTATACAAGCCTTACATACATTGGGTTATGAAAAACCATTACCCGTACAAGAACAAGTTATTCCGAACATTCTTTCGGGAAAAGACTGTATTGTCAAATCAAGAACGGGGAGTGGAAAAACCGCATCTTTTGCGATTCCGATTATTCAAAATCTAGAAATTGATGAAAGAAGTCCACAAGCCTTGGTATTAACGCCCACTCGAGAACTAGCTTTACAGATTCAACAAGATTTTGATCGTATTGGAACATTTAAAAAAATTAAGACACTACCTATCTTTGGTAAGCAGCCATTTAAGTTTCAAAAGGAAGATTTGAAACAAAGATGCCACGTTGTGATTGGTACTCCTGGAAGAGTTTTAGATCATCTTCAACAAGAAACACTAGATCCTTCTAAAATAAAATATGTAGTCTTGGATGAAGCGGATGAAATGTTGAATATGAATTTCTTAGATGAGGTGCAGGCTATTTTAAAATATATGCCTAAAAAACATGTGACTTGTTTATTTAGTGCAACGTATCCTGAAGTCATTCAAAGAATGAGTAAGAAATATTTGTATAAACCAACTAAAATTGATCTAACGAGTACAAATAAACCAAATATTCTAGAAGAAGCTTATCATGTCAATGAAGAACATAAAGAATTGTTCCTTCTTCATTTATTGGCATTAAAGAAACCTGAATCCTGCATGATCTTTTGTAAGACACAGGCAAGAGTGGATGAAGTCTATGAATATTTAGAAAAGAATCAAGTTAGCGTAGATAAAATTCACGGTGGTATGATGCAAGAAGAACGACTATCGCATATGCGACGCTTTAAGAAAGGAAAAGTGCGTATTTTAGTATGTACCGATGTCGCAAGTCGTGGTATTGATGTTTTTAAAGTGGAGATGATTATTAACTACGATATGCCTAGTCCCGTAGAAACATATACACATCGTATTGGCCGTAGTGGTAGAGTCGATGAACAAGGTTTAGCTATAAGTTTAGTCAATGAATATGATGGTATTCGAAAAGAAAAACTAGAGGAATATCTTGGCTATAACTTGCCATTTAAAGAAGAGGGCGAAGTCTATTTAAGTGATTTAGATGTCTTAGATTCATTAAAAGAATCCAATCGCGTTGTGGTAGATAAATCCAAAGACTTAAGAAAAGGGATTACTAAAATTTATCTAAATGGAGGAAAGAATAAGAAAATTCGTCCAGGCGATATTGTAGGAGCTATCTGTGAAATTGATGGTGTTACAGTCGATGATATTGGAGTCATTCAAGTGCAGGATCATCAATCGTATGTGGATATCTTAAATGATAAGGGAAAACTCGTATTAAAAAATCTAAAAACAATTAAAGGGAAAACATTACGTATTCAAAAGGCAAAAAATGGATTTGGTCATTAGACCCAATCCATTTTATTTTTGTGATTTTGGAAATACAACATCCGATATACCTGTAATACCGCCGACTGGTTTTAATAAGATTCTACCTGTACCTCTGTAGACATTGACTAAACCTTCACCACTTGCAGCGGAACCAATCAAAGTTTTGCCACTTCTTTCAACCGTGAATTCTAATGATTTAGACCAAGCAATCGCCATGTTTCCATCAATCTTAATAACATCATTATTTAACTCTACTTCAATCAATTCTTTTTGTGGTACATCACATTCTAAAGCTACGACACCACCAGGTGCACTGAACGATAGGTTAAAGAAACCTTCCTGTCCTGCAATGGCACTACTTAGATTTGTTCTTGCGACAATACTTTGTTTAATGTGCGATTCACAAGCCATGAATAAGCCATCGTCAATAACCATGCCACCATTCCAATTTACTAGATCTGTTAGAATAATGTGTTTAAAAGTTGGCTCTAAAACTAATACACCCGTACCCGTGTATTCTGGTTTAATTGTGGATTCTCCACTTGCCTTTGCCATGAATGATTTCTTTAGAAAATCACCAGCACCTTTGATTCCTGTTGTAGCCTGCACATCGCCTACCATAAACTGCATAGCTCCTGGTTGAATTGTGACATCCGAAACTTTTAGATCACACATTAATGTTTTTCTTCGAATATCCATGAGCCCAGAAAAATAGGCCATTTGTGCACTGTCAGGTGTCACACTTAAATCTTTTTGGTACTCAATGACCGTAAATCCTTTTTCTTGACTGATGACTTTAACGTCATCGTTGTCCCAGAAATTTTTAATTTTAAAACTCATAATGATCATCTCCTTTATTTAATGATATCATGAAAGAAATGTAATTATCTGTAAATTAATGTAAATTTATGCTTGAAAAGTTACAGAAAATAATTATAATAGTCTCATAAATACTTTGAAGGAAAGAAGTACAAGAAGATTTCTTCTTTAGAGAGATAACATTTTGGTGAAAGTTATCGTTGAATATTCTTGGAACGTGTTCTGGAGTGGTCTAGTCGAAGGTTTGAGGCTAGAACGTGAATTCGCGTTAAGAATGAGGTGTCATCTGCATAGGGCAGATGGAATTTTGGTGGTACCGCGCTTATTACGTCCAATTTGTTTGGACGTTTTTTTATGGTAAGGAGATGATGAATATGGAATGTGATCGACGATGGATTTATAGAACAATTTTTTCATATACATTAACAAGGAGGAACTTATCATGAAAAAACAATACAATAAAGTCGTTTTAGCATATTCTGGAGGATTAGATACATCGGTATTGATTCCTTGGTTAAAAGAAAATTATGGATGTGAAGTCATTGCCGTAAGTGGAGATGTGGGTCAAAAAAGTGAATTGGATGGTCTTGAAGAAAAAGCTCTAGCTACAGGAGCTAGTAAATTATATATTGCTGATCTAAAAAAAGAATTTGTCGAAGACTATATTATCCCAAGTATGAAGGCAGGGGCTAGCTATGAAAACTATTTATTAGGAACAAGCTTTGCACGTCCGATTATCGCAAAAAAATTAGTTGAAATTGCCAAACAAGAAGGGGCCGATGCGATTTGTCACGGCTGTACGGGTAAGGGAAATGATCAAGTTCGTTTTGAACTTGCCATTCAAGCTTTTGCCCCAGGCATGGACATCATTGCACCTTGGAGATTCTGGGAATTGAATTCGCGTGAAAAAGAAATTGAGTATGCCAAGGCTCATAATATTCCATTAAAAATCACAGCGGAAACAAATTATTCAAAAGATAAAAACTTATGGCATTTATCTCATGAAGGCTTGGACTTAGAAGATCCTAGCAATGCAGCACCATTAGAGAAAGAAGGTTTCTTAGAACTTGGTGTAAGTCCAATGCAGGCAAAGGACGAACCAGATTATGTAACGATTCATTTTGAAGAGGGAACACCAACAAGTATTGATGGTAAAGAAATGTCATGTCTAGATATTATTGAAACACTAAATGATTTAGGTGGTAAAAACGGCATTGGTATTTTAGATATTGTAGAAAATCGTTTAGTGGGTATGAAATCAAGAGGTGTATATGAAACGCCAGGTGGAACTATTTTATATGCCGCTCATGAAAAACTAGAAGAAATCACTTTAGATAAAGATACAGCTCATTATAAAAAACAAGTCGCATTGAAATTTGGTGAACTTGTATATGATGGAAAATGGTATACGCCATTAAGAAAAGCATTGTCTAGCTTTGTGGATGAAACCCAAAAGACAGTGACTGGCGATGTCAAACTCCAATTGTATAAGGGAAATATCATTCCTTGTAGTGTAACAAGTCCATACAGTTTATATTCAAGTGGTATGGCAACATTTGATGAAGATGATTGTTATGACCAGGCAGACAGTGCAGGATTCATTCACTTATTTGGCTTACCATTAAAGGTACGTGCCTTAAATAATCAAGAATTATTTGGAAAGACTCAGAAACACTTTCCATCAGTAGAGTAGGTGTTTTATGGCGAAGATGTGGGCCGGCAGATTTAAAAAGGATGCCAATGCCAAACTTGACTCTTTCAATACTTCTTTACCTTTTGATTGTCGATTATATAAACAAGATATTCAGGGTTCTTTAGTCCATTCAAAAATGTTAGAGAAACAAGGGATTTTATCTAAAAAGGATGTTGATTTGATTCAAGAAGGATTATATTCCATCTTGAATCAGATTGAATCTAATAAAATTGAATTCTCTCATGCGGAAGACATTCATATGTTTATTGAAGAAAAGTTGACAAATGAAATTGGCGATGCCGGTAAAAAATTACATACAGCGCGTTCAAGAAATGATCAGGTTGCCTTGGATATGCGTTTATATGTAAAGGAAGAAATCATTGAGATACAAAAATTATTATTTCAATTATTAAGTAGTTTATGTTTATGTGCTAAGTCTCATTTAAAAACATATATGCCTGGATACACCCATCTTCAAAGAGCACAACCCATCACTTTTGCGCATTGGTGTATGGCATACGCGAATATGTTTAAAAGAGATATTATAAGACTTCAAAATACATATTCCTTAATGAACGAATGTCCCTTAGGCTGTGCAGCTTTAGCTACTACAACCTATCCAATTGATAGAGAGTATACTTCTTCTCATTTAGGCTTTTATAAACCTATTGATAATTCACTTGATGGAGTTAGTGATCGAGATTATTGTGTAGAACTATGTTCAGATTTATCACTTATTATGGTGCATCTGTCTAGAATGAGTGAAGAAATTATTCAATGGTGTTCTTTAGAATTTCATTTTGTCGAACTTGACGATGCGTTTAGTACAGGATCCAGTATTATGCCACAAAAGAAAAATCCTGATATTTGTGAGTTGATTCGTGGAAAGAGTGGTAGAGCCATTGGAGATTTAAATACATTGTTAGTAATGTTGAAAGGTCTTCCTTTGGCCTACAACAAAGATATGCAGGAAGATAAGGAAGCCGTCTTTGATTGTATTGATACAGTCAAAGAATGTTTAGATGTCTTTATTCCAATGTTTCAAACAATGAAGATCTGTAAAGAAAATATGATGCACGCCTGCTTACATGGATTTATCAATGCGACTGATCTTGCGGATTATTTAACGAAGAAAGGATTGCCATTTAGAGATGCCTATCATATTGTGGGCCAAATCGTAGGATATGGTATTGAAAATAAGAAATCTTTGAACGAGATGTCTTTAGATGAATATAAAAAATTTCATGCTTCTTTTGAAGAAGATGTGTATCTATATATAGATATTGAAACATGTGTAAACAATCGAAACGTGTTTGGTGGTCCAAGCGCAGATAGTGTATTGATTCAGATTCAAAATATAAAAGAATTTATAAATTTGGAGAAAACTCATGATTAAAGTATATATTGATGGACAGGCTGGTACAACAGGGCTTGAAATTGTGAAAAGACTACAAGATCGTAGTGATATTGAGTTGTTGATGATACCTGAAGATAAAAGAAAAGATATAGAAACAAGAAAAGAATATTTAAATTCGGCTGATTTGGTTTTTCTTTGTTTACCAGACGCAGCGAGTGTGGAAGCTGTAAGCTTGATCACAAATCCAAATGTCAAAGTCATTGATGCTTCAACGGCACATCGGACTTTGTGGACATATGGATTTAGTGAATTAGGCAATAAGGATAAAATTGCTTCAAGCCAATATGTGGCCAATCCTGGTTGTCATGCCTCAGGATGCATATCCATTTTGTATCCATTGATTCAAAAGGAGATTGTTAAGAAAACCGATTCATTTTCTTTCTTTTCTCTAACTGGTTATTCTGGTGGAGGAAAAAAGATGATCTATCAATATGAAAATGAAAAGACGATGGATTTAGAAGCTCCAAGAATTTATGGCTTATATCAGTATCATAAACACTTACCAGAAATTAAAAAGGTGTGTGGATTGGAAAAGGATGTGTTTTTAAATCCGATTGTCTGCGATTACTATCGTGGAATGGCAGTGAGTTTAAATGTGGAAATGGATTGTGAAAAGATATATCTTGCTTTAAAAGATTGGTATAAAGATGCAAAGTTGATTCAAGTTGAAAAAACAGATTCAGGAATGATCAGTGCCAATACAATGGCAGGACTTGACTGTATGAAATTGATTGTATCTGGTAATAGTAAAAGGTGTACGATCACAAGTCTATTTGATAATTTAGGAAAAGGTGCTTGTGGTGCAGCCATTCAAAATATGAATATTATGTTAGGTTTTAAGGTAGAGGAAGGATTGAATATAGAATGAAAGTTATAGAAAACGGGGTATGTGCCGCAATCGGATTCAAGGCGGGTTCTATACATTGTGGAATTCGTAAGAATCAGACAAAAGATGATTTAGCTTTGATTGTATCCGATGTGATTTGTCAAACGGCAGCCGTATATACAAAAAATAAAGTAAAGGCAGCGCCTATTCTAGTTACAAAAGAACATTTGTCAAATGGGTTAAGTCAAGCCATTATTGTCAATTCTGGAAATGCGAACGCGTGTAATCCTAAAGAAATTGAAAATGCACAATTAGAAGCACAATGTGCAGCTGACTATTTAAAGTTGGATGTAGAGAATGTGCTAGTCGCATCAACAGGAGTGATTGGACAGGTTTTGTCGGTTGAAAAGATTCAAGACAAAGTAAGTGACATTGATTTATCATCAGAGAATAATTTAAATGCAGCTAAGGCCATTATGACAACAGACACTAAAGAAAAGAGTGTAGCAGTTGAATTCAAAATGGGAAATGTTACATGTCATATGGGAGGTATCTGTAAGGGAAGTGGAATGATTCATCCGAATATGGGTACAATGTTAGCTTTTATCACAACGGATTGTAAGGTGGAACAGAATGTTCTTCAATCATGCCTATTAAAAAACACCAATACAACATTTAACCGTATCAGTGTGGATGGGGATACTTCTACAAACGATATGTGTATTGTGATGGCTAATGGCATGGCACAAAATGATGTGTTTGAAAAGGAAGTATTTGATGAAGCTTTACATTTTGTGATGGAAGAATTGGCTAAAAAGATTGCGGCCGATGGTGAGGGTGCAGGTAAATTAATGACAGTGACTGTAAATGGTGCAGATACTTTAGAGAATGCCGAAACTTTGGCTATGTCCGTATGTTCATCTTCATTAGTTAAGGCAGCTATGTTTGGTGCGGATGCCAACTGGGGAAGGGTCATTTGTGCTTTAGGTTATTCGGGTGTGGAATTTGATCCTGAACTTGTGGATATTTCATTTAAATCCAATGAAGAGATTTTTTGTTGCAAAGGTGGTAAAGGTTTGGATTTTGATGAAGAAAAGGCGAAATCCATTCTTTTACAGGAAGAAATTGAAATCATTTGCGACATGCATAGTGGAAATGAGTCATGTACTTGTTGGGGATGCGATTTAACGTATGACTATGTCAAAATCAATGGAGATTACAGAACATGATCGATGCCAATGTACTAGTAGAGGCTTTGCCCTACGTTAAGGAATATACAAATCAAATTGTTGTTGTGAAATATGGTGGAAATGCCATGATCGATGAACAATTAAAGGCTGCCGTCATAAAGGATGTTACACTTTTAAATTTGTTAGGTGTACACGTTGTATTAGTGCATGGTGGTGGTCCTGAAATTAATGAAATGTTAGAAAAGACAAATAAAGAATCGAAATTTTTGAATGGATTACGCGTTACGGATGATGAAACAATGGATATTGTTCAAATGGTTCTTTGTGGAAAAGTAAACAAGAATCTAGTCAATCTATTAGATCAGGGTATTGGTTTAAGTGGTGTAGATGGAAGTTTATTTGAGGCAAGTTGTCTAGATTCAGATTTGGTGAATGTAGGAAAAATTGAAAAAGTGAATCCTCAAATTATTTTGGATACTTTTGAAAAAGGATATATTCCTGTTGTTTCCAGTGTTGCCAAAGCAATAGATAAACAAGGTACTTACAATATCAATGCCGATTTAGCTGCAAGTGAGCTTGCGATTGCCTTACATGCGAAGAAATTGATTTTATTAACGGATGTAAAGGGATTGATGAAAGATCCTAAGGATGAATCGACTTTGATGGAAAGAGTCAAAGTGTCGCAAATTCCTTTATTAAAGAAGGAAAAAGTAATTACGGGTGGCATGATTCCTAAAATCGAATGTTGTGTGAAAGCTGTTCGAGAAGGGGTAGAAAGTGTCAATATTCAAGATGGAAGAGTGATGCACTCTTTACTAGTTGAGTTGTTAAGTAATCAAGGTGTAGGAACCTTGATTGAATAGGAGGAAAGTTATGGAAGAATCAAAATATTTGATGCATACCTATAATCGTTTCAATATTGAAATGGAAAGTGGTCAAGGGTGCTATTTAAAGGATACAAATGGAAAAGAATATCTTGATTTGACAAGTGGCATTGGTGTCAATTGTTTAGGTCATAATCATCCTGTGCTTGTAGAAGCCATTCAAAAACAAGTCGCAACCTTAATGGAATGTTCCAACTTGTATTATAGTAAACCTATGGTGGATGCTGCTAAAAAGTTAGTTGAATATACTGGACTTAGTAAGGTGTTCTTTTCAAATTCGGGAGCCGAAGCTAATGAGGGTATGATCAAATTGGCTAGAAAGTATTCTTATGATAAATATGGTGAAGGAAGAGATGTGATCATCACCTTAAAACAATCTTTCCATGGTCGTACTATCACTACATTAAAGGCGACTGGACAAGATAAATTTCATCAATACTATTTTCCGTTTACAGAGGGGTTTGATTATGCTGCCGCAAATGATATTGAAGATTTAAAGAAAGTAGCCAATGAAAAAACGTGTGCTGTTATGGTGGAATTGATTCAAGGTGAAAGTGGAGTTGTTCCTTTGGATAAAGAGTATGTCAAAGCAGTAGAAGAGTTTTGTCATTCAAAAGATATTTTATTCTTGGTCGATGAAGTTCAAACTGGGATTGGACATACAGGAACCTTATTTTGTTTTGAACAATATGATGTATTGCCCGATGTTGTGACTACGGCTAAGGCATTAGGTGGAGGTGTACCAATTGGTGCTGTGATTACAGGAGATAAGTGTAAGGACACATTTCAGCCTGGTGATCATGGAAGTACATTTGGAGGTAATCCATTAAGTTGTAAAGCAGCGGATACTGTGCTTTCGATTGTGACGGAACCTGGATTTTTGAATCATGTAAAAGTTGTAGGAGCAGCTATAAAATCGGGTATTGAAAATATTCAATCGGATAAAATCAAGTGTGTTCGTGGAATTGGCTTGATGCTTGGAATCGTGGTAGATCCAAAAAAACGTGCTGGTTATGTACAGGCAATGATGGATAAAGGTTTATTAACTCTTACGGCAGGTAAAGATGCGATTCGTTTACTTCCACCATTGACTTTGAGTTTAGAAGAGGTGGATAA
>ERZ1024483.341-NODE-341-length-13257-cov-5.709211_pt1 | contig 13257 bp, 11 predicted proteins | sample MGYA00520799_ERZ1024483 | MGnify/ENA primary metagenome ERZ1024483 (study PRJEB33242, sample SAMEA3444315) | Homo sapiens | biome: Host associated; feature: Gastrointestinal tract; material: Stool | place: Uganda | collected 2011-01-01 ...
CTAATAATATTACTTCCATTCACACCTAAACTACACTTACTTCCATCATCATCGTTTTCTTCTACAGTAGATTCATCCATAAAATGTGTCAAAGAAATTGTGTTAAAAATAATGTCACGATGATAGTATTTATAAGTTTCGATTAATGAACTTTTTCCAGATCCATAAGATCCACTTATGGCAATGTTTCTAATATCATCATTTTTAAAAACAAACCTGAACGCTTCATCATACACTTTGATATCAGTATCCGTTTCGGGAGTTAATTTCTGAAATTTTAAATTTGCCATAAGTTACGAATCCTCCTTATCTAGTCTTACATCATAAACCTTTTAACTTTTTTCACATACAACTCGTTATATTAATCTATGTTTACAAACCTATATTTTGTTCTTAACTACATTCTTACTAATTGCTAATCCAATTGAACCTGCTGTTACTACTATACTTCCTAAAACTTTTGCACCCTTAACAAGTTTAGCTTTCTTCGCATGCTTCTTTGGATTCACTTTCATTTGTTTCTTTGTCATGATTAATAGCCTCCAATAATTGTTCACCACTAACTTCAATAGCTAGTCCTTCATATTTTGTATTTAATTCTAAACACTCTTTTTTATCTTCTTCAAGCAATTGAATATCGTTGTTAAATATGAAATCATAATCATCATCTGAATACATATGTTCAATTGACATTACGCTTGAATAATCTAATTCTTTTAATTTATTAACAGACTCTGAATAAATAGATTCAATAACTTGAGGTTGTTCTATTAATAAATGTGCTGCTGCAATATATTTAGTAGATTCCTTATATAAATTAAATAAATCCACAATTTCATTATATTCTTCAGACTTCTTATTCCAATAATCCATATGAATAAAACCCTCAGCCAATTGAAGAGCCTTCGATTTAGGAATCGCATCAAACTCATTGATTTGAAGTTTCAATTCTTCATAAATCTTATCTTGAGCATTAATCAAATCATGAATACCATTCTCAATTGCAATTCTTTTACCAGGATCATCATCGTTACGCTTTAAAGCTAGATATACTTGTTTTTTTACCAGACTCAAGTAAAGCAATACGATCATTCATTTGTCCTTTTTGAATATGCTTGACCGACTTACAAATAGACTCTAACAATTCAGTCTGTGATTTTAAAGTACCCTGTACCTGAGCCATTTGAATTTGTTGAGTCATATCCTGAATTGGATTTCCTTGTACAAATGATTCCTTCTTAATACCTAAAGGAGTGACAATCTTATTTTTACCATCATCTCCTTTTTTCATCAAAGTAGGCCATAACTTACCCGTCTTCGAATTTTCCATAATCCAAAATTCACCAGATTGAAATTGTTTATCAAATTGCTCTGGTATTTCAACTACATACTCAGTACCAGCCTGTACATTATCCAAAATATCTTTCACATTAACTATTTCTAGTATTTTATTAAGAACATCCTTAAAAGGTATATGCAAATTAGGATTATTTGAACGCACTACTCTATACGTATCATATACATACTCTTCAGGTAATTCATTTTTAACTTCTTGTATTTCATTATCCATAGCCTAGAACTCCTCATTTTAATCAAAATGTCCAATCTTATGATATTTGTAATAGATTTCAGTAAATATTCGATATGCGGCATCTGTTAATCTAACAACTTCCTGGCCATTTTGATTTCTCGACTTTAATACATTACTTGATTCATAAATAGAATTTGAATAAGGGTTTCTAATTTTAATTACTATTGGCTCGTTTTTATTTTTTATACAGGCCCTAATAAAATCACGATCCCAATAAGACAAACGGTCGGCATATTTTCTATAATCTTCAATATACTTTTCATATTCTTCTGCATCTCTTTGTTTCTTCGATCTAACATACTTTTTATAACTTCGATGAACATTTATTCTTTCTTTTATATACGATAAAAAATGTATCAATATAAAACAAACACTAAAAATTAATAACTTAAACCAATCATCACCAATTTTTATCAATACCCAGTTATCACTTGGAATTAAAAGGTAAACAACTATTGCAATAACAAACGAAATCAAAGTAGGCATCAAATGCTCCTTTAAAAATAATACTAACGGTTTCTCTAAAAAATTCATTCATTCTCCTTATTTTATCTTAGCCAATAATTCTTGGAATTTAGCATAATTTACTTTAACACCATCATCCAAATCCATTGGTTCCATCTTATCTGCCCAATGATGAACAATCTCTTCATACTTATTTAATTCTAATAATTGGTCATTTATCTTCTTTAATTCTTTAGACAATTTAACCTTTTCACTCATAGAACTAGTAATATCAATCTCATCTTGTAAAGATTTAATTCGATCTCTATAACGAGCCTGTTGTGGATGGACATATCCAGTTCTCATACGAGCAATCAAGTCTGGTGTATATCTATGAATATAAACCAATGCTTTAAATCCATTCTTTTTACCACTATCAAACAACCAATAAATAGGACGCTTACCAGAACCAGTTACTTGATACGTATTACAATGATCCTTAAAGAAATCATTTAAGAAATAATTACGCAATACATCTTTAGGATTGCCTTTCCCTCCCAATGCATCCGCAATAAACTTCAAGTTTTCTTCTAAAGTATCAGAACCATATACAACACTAACAAATTCTATAAAACGTTTTACAATATCGTCTTCAACATAATACTCATCATCACAAATTGGAATAATATCATCAGCATCTGGAATAAATGTAGAATACTTACTACTATCCCATTCACCACCTGCATATGCCAATCCTTCAACATCTAAAGAATAACGCCCAAACATACAACCAACCGCATAACTAATAAACGATTTAATATCACGAACCAAATCAGCCTTACGTACAGTAACATCCTTATCCTCAACTTCAGGGGTTAACTCGTCCTGTAATCCATAGATATCAATAAAGATTTTATTCAATTCTTCTTCATTAGCCTTCAATTGATTAAATCTCTCATTACACTCACCCTGCCATAATAAGAAACAAGTTTCCAATGGACAACTAGACTCAACATAACGACCATAATAATGCATTATACTAGCACCTACACCAGTAGCATCCCACAGACAAGAAGACAAACTTACTAATGGATGTACTTTAAAGTCCCATGATGTCTCAAATGAATCCCAATCTTCGTGCGAAATATTTATACATTCCTCTACAAGTTCAGAAACGTATTCTTTATTAGAAAAAATAATAGGAATCTTTCCTAACGGTCCTTCATGGAAATCCAATGTAGGTGAAATAAATGATAATATTTCTTTGATAATAATCGAATTCATCAATCCAATTAAGTAATATAAATAGCTATTATTGTTTGCAAAGCACACAGAACCTTTTGTTTCAAACATATAACCTACAGGACTATAACGCATTGATAGACTTGAACTAGATATTGTTGACCAAGTCATTCCTTCTTTAAAATAATAATCAATATTTTGTGGTCTAGATTTCAATTTCCCTGATTCATCTCTGAAATTTCGAATTGCATATCCGTCATCTTCCCAGTTTACCACATATATATTATTTCCGTACCATTTCCTGTACTCTCCACCTTTATTGCACGGAAACCATTTACATTTACTTATTACACTTTCCTCTCTAGATTTACACGTATAAGAAAACTTGTTTATGCATATTTCAAACCACAATTTAAGGAACAAATCATTATTCCCCGTAGCTAAACCTTGTCTAGGCTTAGCTACAATTGCTAAATTGTCATTAATAAATGAATCTAACAATCTGCTATTTGCCCAATAAGCTACCGGACTCCCTGGAATTTTAACATAATCATTTTGATTAGTTTCATAATAATATCCACAATTATGATTATTAATTGCTTCAATTGTTTTAGGACCTTGGTTTTCTGCCCCTCTAAAATCAGATAACTTAATATAATTTCCATTATATCTTTCTGATGTGTTATGTAATATAAATGTTGCGACTGGTACGCACGCAGCTTCAAATGCATTATATTCTAATTGTATTAATCCAGAAATATTCACATTATTTAATACATAATTTCTTAATGATTCATAACTTGAAATAAACATCCATACATAAGGAGTTAACATTCCTACATAACCATTTGATTCACTGAATTGAATACATTTTTTAATGAATACCGCAAACATATCACTTTTACAATCTTTATATGCTTGTGTAGTAAACTGTTTTAACTCTTTTGGCATTAATGAAGAACTTAAATAAGGGGGATTTGTTACCACAAAATCATATTGTTGTTTTAATACTTTGCATATTCTAAGTGCAGGCAACAAATCTCGTTTAATATCTTCTTGGAACAATAATTCTTCCAAGTTTTTGTATTGAATATCCAATATATAATTTAAGTTTTCATATAGAAACTTGATATCCTGGTTAGTCAAACTAGAGACATCCAATATACTTCCATATAAGTTTGCGTTTTCATTAACCAAATTAAATCTATTAATCAATTCATTTGAAACATAATACTTAGTAGCAAGATAATCTTTTAATGGTTGTTCAATATGAACATTCTTTATGCAATAGATATTTGGTGAAATACCCAAAGTTAAAATCTTACGATTATATTGTCGTGCCTTCATCATCAAAGAAAAGTATGATAATTGGTAAGCACGTTCATCAATATCTAAACCATATAAATTGTTTTTTAATATTAGTTCTGCTGCATCTCTAGCCGCATATCCATTTTCTTGATAAAAAGACAATAATAAATCAAATGCATATACTAAAATATGTCCTGAACCCATACATGGATCAATAAACTTAATATCTTCTAGTTTTTTAACGTCATGACTACTTGAGTTATTTTTTATAAAATATTCCCAGTTTTCTGTTAAATCTGTTTCAGGATTCATTCTAACATAGTAATTACCAAGTGTATTTTCAACCAAATAACGGACAATCCAATCTGGAGTAAATAATTGTGTAACAAATGGCACATCATCAGTTTTATATTGTTTTTTCGCATGAATCAATTTATCTTTTGGCATTTGAATATAGTATTGATACAACCAACCAATAATCTGTACCTGATCCAACCAACTATCCTCATCAATATCACTGATAAGTCTTGCCAAAACACTATCATCCTTTAATAAGTTATCTGGAAATAATAATGTTTTATAGTCATTGATAGAAGTAAACATATATGGAAGGTATTCATTCATTTCATTACATAAAGTCAATAAAAGATATTTATATAGTTTTTCTTGTTCATTTTGTTCAATATAATCAAATACTTTTTGAGTATCTAAACCATTCATTTCCAAATGCAAAGCCTCTGATAAGATTTCTGGTTTAAAAACATTGTTCTCATTCGGAAACAATCGTACATTTACCCCTCTAGGAAGATAGTTATTCACTTCCATATAACGAAGCGCAATAAAACGGTTGAACCAAGTATAAGCCACTTCTTCAATTACATGTTCAAATCCATTTTTTCTTACTTCACGTACCAATTCATTTAATTGACTCTTTTCATCACTAGAAAGAAGTCTATCATTGATCGTATCCGTATTTAATTCAGGAAGACTATTTTCTGTCACCCCATACTCATATGCCTTTTGAGACACTTGTTTCATTAATACTGTACGTGCCCAAACTTCATAACTCTTTTTTGCATTCTTATTCATGTTTAACTCTCCCTATTAATTTAATGGTTCTAATGGAGTCAATATAAAATCATCCAAACATTCTTTGACTTCCATTTGTGTTTCTCTAAGATTTTGTATTCTATGTATTAAAGAAGGGTTACCCTCTTGCATAGCATCTAAAAGAAATAATTCAGTGGCATTAAAAGCTTTTAAAGCCGTTGTAAAATTATCTATTGTATTTGGTCTATGATAATAACTCAGTCCAATTCTATAATGAATTTCAGCCTTGATTTTGCTCGATGCATCAAGATTGTCTGCAACATTTAACGCATGCCAATATAAATCATTGGCTTCTGGGATATCCTGTTCTACAAAGTATCCATTTAAATACATATCACCAAGTAAATATAATGCATGAGCACTATCATCTGTTAAAGCGCTTTTAACTAGGTTAAAATAAGCATCTTTATAGCTTTGTTTGACACCACGACCAAAGAAATAACACTCACCTACAAGAACATTTGAATCACCTATATGCTTTTCTTTAGAAAAATACTTAAATGCCTTTTTATAATCCACATGATTATATCTTTCATAATAATATAAACAACCAAGTTCATAGGATGCCATTGCATCTTGTATTTGGTAATACGCATCACGCAGTGCTTTGTCTATGAAATAGAAGATATCATCATCCATTAAATGATGTTTATCGGCCTGCATCAATTCTCTAGCAACTTCAACAGGTGGAACTGTTGTTTCTTTATTCTCATTATCTAAGTATTTCTTTAGGATACGTATGGTTTCACGACAATCATTAAATTGATAACAAGCATGTCGCAATACATTATAGGCATCTTCATTATCCATGAATTCTTCTATTTCTCTAGACATAGGCACTCACTTTCTAAATCTACTTTAATTTGATTTGTTCATCATCATTAATATAACTTAATAATCTATTTTTAATACTAGCTAAATATCGATCTACATCTTCAGCCGAAGTAAGTTCTGCTTCTCTAAAAATTACATTTCTTTGAAGTTCTCTTACTCTTTTCTTTGGAGCTTGTTTTGTTTCAGCTTTGTATTCTTTTGGTTCTTCTTTAACTGTTGTTGTTTGAGTTAAATACCTTTGAATTTGATTCACAATCGAATCTTTTACTGCCACAATACGATTACTCTTTGCATATAATCCAAGAAGATTATTTAATTGATCAATTTCTAATGAAATCTTTTTATAAGCATCTTTCGCATTATCAATCAAAGGCTGAACCTTATCTTGATTATCACTTGCAGCATTCATGATTTCATTCATACAATCATCAATCAAGGATTTTAACTCAACTCTTTTTTGATTCATTTCCTGCGTACGAATGAAATTGATTGTCGCAATATGCGTATTCAATTCAGGAATACGATTATATTTAAATGTATTCGATACTTTTGTGATCTCTTTGATCTTTTCAATCGCATCCTTTACTTCAGGAATGTCATATAAGAAATCTTTTTCATTATCTAAAATTGAATCCTTTAAGTTTAGAGCATTATCATAAAGTTTGATTTGACTTGAATAGAAGTTTTCTACAGCACACATATCATCCTTGCTGTCTAATAAATCATCTTCTAAATCACAAATTGTATTGATTAATGCAATATTATCACTTTGCGCAAGAAGAACTTTATTTACTAAACTTAATGCTTCTTTAATTTCAGAAGAACCAGGATGAATCGTTGAATCATTTTGTTTATTCATGTCTTCTAAATGACTCTTCTCATTATTAAATTCCTTGATAATATAGGCAACTAAACCATCCTCATCATTTGGTACATCCATTACATCAAAATAATCTTTTAAAATGTCACGTACAGCCTTCATCTTTTGTGCAGGAATCACTTCACGAATTGAAATGTTTGTGGATCCAGTTTCTGATTTTTTACGCAAATAATCAGGTAATTGAGGATTATTTGGTTGAATCATAGAACCTTGATGTTTAATTGTTACCTTTTGTTCATAAATCAAACGAGCTACCACAGCCGCAATATCAATTTCTTTCCAACCAAATGGAATTGCTTGATAACGAGATTGAATATCGGACATTGAAGTAGGCAATTTATTCATTTTCTTCATTTCCAAATATTTATATAATTCTTCACAAGCCTCTTTATTTGGTTCCATACCATCCATAAGACCTTCTGCACCTGTTAAAATCTTACGAATATCTGCATCTGAACTTACGGAATGATCAATCATATTGATACTGTGATATGTATGTTCAACCAACATTTCTAAAGCCTTATTTAAAATCACCTGTACAGAAGTTCCAGAAATAGAAACGACTCTACCACCAATATAGAAAGTACCATTTATAATCGCATTATTGATTTTCTCTTTCGCTTCATTCAATAATCGACGAGCCTCTTTTTGTTTATTACCAATAATATTTTGAACAGATTCCGGCAATTGACTCACATTCTTTTGTTTAATATACTTATCAATCTTTAATGCATGTTCAATACCATCAAAAATTTTAAATTCTGTAGACAATTGACAAATCGCATCCGAATGGGATGATTCAGCCGATAATCTTAGCGTACTAGGATCCTCATAAGCTTCTGTAACAAAGCGAAGCTTCATACCACCCGTAGTTAGACCATGATTTTGTCCATCGACACTCTTATCAAATTCAAAATCATAATTAAAGTCATTTTTTGAATATCTATATTTTTTTGTAGTATATAAGTCATCAAATATAATTGAACAAACACGACTAATAACGTTTGCTGAATCTACACTTTGATTACTAATTTCACGCTCAATATCCTGTTCTTCATCTGTCAAGAATTGATAAATGTCTCCATTACGAGCTATATAATTTTGTTTCTGTAAACGATCCAAAGACGCTTCTACTTGTTTTCTTAATTCAATCTTATCTACTGTAATTGTATCCGCCATTAGTATCGTTAAGTTTTCAACATTGGATTTAATATCATCAATATAACGAACTAAATATAATAATTTTAATAAGTTTGTATCATCTACGGTTAAACCATTATTATTACTAGCTGCTCTTTCAGCTCTTTCAATAACAGAACGAACCGAAGTATCTAAGAAACTATGCAAAGTATCATAGAACGCATACATAGGAACTAATGTAAGTTCATTCTTATCTTCAATATGTTGTGCTGATTCCTGGAAACCATTTAACATGGATCTTTCACCACTCGATTGGTGTTTACCTGCATGACCATGTTTACGAATCTCATTAAATACTTTTTGCATAATCGTAAATTGATATGGAACAAATGGGAAAATACGTGCAAATTCACCTTCACTTGAATATCCCTTTAAATCCTTCAATTCCGTATCAAACGCATATAAATTACTTAATACATTCTCATTATTTTCATAAACACCATCCAAAATCGTGTTTGCCTCATCGGTCTTAGTTAATAAACGCTTCTCAATAACTTCACCTACGGAAGAAGAAGTTAAACTCAAACGAATCGCAAAACGAGCCATGATACGAGAAAATTCATCTTGACGAACTTTAATCATTTCATCTAAAGCTTCTTGACCAGTCGCAACAATCCATACTTGGCCACGACATACAGAGCCTAATTTTTCAATCAAAGACTGCAAGTTCAAAAGCATACTTGTATTTGTACCAATATACTGACCCGCTTCATCAATCATAAACAATAAACGGAAGCCTTTTGGTTTTGAATCCACATACGCCTTAATTTCATCCACCAATTGTGCAATTGAAATATCTGCCGTTTCTGTTCCATCGAACCAATGCTGTGCCGTATTTTCATTCATTACATCCGCTTCTACTAAGGCATCAACAACATCTTGTTCAAAGAATTGATATTCGGCACGCGTATCCAACCATGACTCTCCATTAATATCTTGATAAGCCTCTTTAAATGCTTCCATCTTACCTTGTTTCGTGATAAACTGCTCTAATTTAGCTAATTTCAAATCATTTCCATAATAACCCAAATGATCATAGAATACTTTCGCAAATACTTTTAATACAGCTGTATCGTCCTTGTGCATAGAACCTTCAACATCAATATTAAAAAGTATTGTTTCCGTAGGTACCTGCACACACTTTTGAACATTCATAAAAGAAAGTTGATCATCAAACTTTTCTTCAAAATAATCAACAGTCTTCTTACCATTGATTTCTTTATTTTCCAATAAATAAGAAAGCATCTTTAAAAAGTGAGATTTACCACTACCAAAGAAACCCGTAATCCAAACACCCACATTATCTGTTGGTCTATCAAAACTTTCACTATACTCATTAAAGAATTTTGTGAAATGCTTCTTCAATTCAGTAGTAACTACATATTCTCTAACTTCTTGTTCAATGACATCTTCTTTTTCTTGTTCTACCTGAACAACACCATTTATCGTACGATCAATATCGTCTCTAAACATCTCTTTAATTTTCATACCCTTTATCTCCCTTAAATCATATTAAAAGCTCTATAATACTCATTTGATTTTAATTTATTGAATAACTTTACGTAATGCCCATCAAAAGTTCCTGGATATAAAACTACAATAGGCTTATCATTCAAATCTTCCTGTAAAGCATTTAATAGTGCATGTACACGAATAAATGGAAATGCCTTACCAACTCCAGTTATTAATAATAAATCATCATTCTCATTCAATTCAGAAACAATCTTTTTCGCAAAAGTCTTCGCATCACAACTCTTTTCAAATTGTTTTTCTAAAAACTCTGTTCCACGTCTTTCTTCCAACTTAGGAATACGATCCAAGATTCTCTTGTCTTCACAAATCGATAAGAATGTTTCATATAAATCAACTATATGTACATTACAAGTTAAATTCTCACTACTCAAACGCTCTGTAAAAGCACGAACAGCCATTTCTTCTTTTGATTCGTAACAAAACATACGAATATTTACTTCATTACTTAAACCTTCACCCTTAAGAAAATCTTTTCTTTGAATCGTTTCCTTTAAAAGATCTAATCTTTCTGTAATACTAGGCATAACTTCCTCCTACATACATCCAAAGGCAACTAAAGCCTCGCTATTATTTGTATTCTCAATAGCTTCCTTAACTGAATAATCCAACAAAACAGGATTTAATGTTTCAGATCTGTTATTATCCAAATATCCAGTTTCAACCAATGTCTTCTTTAATACTTGTTTACACTTATTGATTGTTGCATCACTCCAAGAAGCCACAACATCATTTTGTTCTTGAAGACGCGTAAAGAAAGAATTCAAATCCATTTTCGTAAATGAAGAATCTTTTGTTCTATACTTCTCACCAATAACCGTAATCATAAATTCCCAAACAAGACGATAATAGTTCATCATTAAAAATAAACATGCCTGCTTGGCAACATCTGAAGACTCGGTTGCGACAATATGAATCAATTCTTTACTATCCGTTTCTTTAAAACGGTTTAAACATACAGACGCAATATTTTTGATCATTCTTTCCGTTGGATACTGAAAAAGATTATTTGCGACAACCTCTTCCTTTACCTTTTCTTCATCCATACCATCATCTAATAAACGAGCTACAATTCTCATTTCATGAAACAAAAACTGTTCTCTGGTGATCGTTCTATAGTCTCTATTTATATCCATATAATCAACACCTCTACTTAATCAATTCCACTACATCATCAAATGTACAATCCAAGCAATCGCAAATACGAATCAATGTATCCATAGATACAGTTTCCTGTTTAGATAGTTTTGCGAGTGTAGCCGGTGTTAACTTAGCTTCTTTAGCCAAATCCGTTTTTTTCATGCCCTTATCAATCAATAATTTAAATAGCTTATTATAACTTATCTGCATAAAATGTCCTCACTTAGTATCTATTATACGTGAAACGCTTACAGTTATAAATAAAAAATGTTTAGAAAAGTGAATATTTTGTCAACAAAAGTTAAGATTGGAATCAAGTTAGATTAATTAATGCTTAAATCTTGATAAAATAACCAAAATAAAAGCAGAGTTTCCTCCGCATTCGTACTAATCATCCATTAACGCCTTATGATACTCTTCTACATTATTATAATCACAAGGATCAATGTTCGTGTATTCATTGTTTGGATCATACTTGTTTTTCCAAGCTTTTCTTAAATTGATCTGATGTTTATACTGAATGAGATTGTCATAATTTGAAGCATCGATCTTAGAATACTTACCTTCTACATCACATTCTTTGATCCAATTGAGTCGATCATTTAATTCTACTAGATAATCATCAATAGTTGTAAATTTATCGAAATTAAAACAATTGAATTGATGTTGTGGATCATATGTATTTTGCCAATCTAGTATTAATGCATTTCTATAATCTTCTTCAGTATCATAATCATCTACATCAATATTTGTTTTAAAGCTTGGATCATACTTATCTTGCCAACAAGACCTTAGTGCATCCAAATAATCTTCTTCCCATTCATAATCACTAGGATCTAATTTATAGGCATTATCCTTGTCATATTTATTCATCCAATTCTTTTTATTTTCAATGGCTTTACAATAATCATCCTCATCTGAATAATCATTTGGATCTATCGAACTAAACTCATTAAAATAATCATACTTACGCTTCCACAATTTCCTTAATGCATCCATATACTCATCTTCATCATCAAATTGACTCGGATCTACATTATATTCATCATTCGAATCATGTTCATCCTTCCACTCTCTACACTCATCTATTCTTTCCCTATAATCATACACATCATCAATCAATTCAAAATCAATATATTCAAACTCATCATAAGGATCCAGTTCCTTTTTCCAAGCCCTCTTTAAAGCCTTAACGTAATATTCTTTATATTCAAAATCACATGGATTAACATCAAACTCACAATCACAATCCATTTCATCACGCCACTCTAATCGAGTTCTATAAGTATCTACATCATAAGCATAATCATCATAATTCGAATAGTTTGATACATTCACATAATCCTCAAATTCACATTCAGGATCCTCATATTCTTGCCACTTCTCTTTCAGTGCAGCCAAATATTCTTTGCAAGTTGAATAATCATATTGATTCACATGAAACTGATTCTTAGGATTATACTTCTCAGCCCAACCATCCTGACGCAATATTTTACCAATCGCAAACCCCAATATTCTTCTTCTACTAACCATATACATAATCCCTATTCTTTGATTATACACCAAAAAAGCCGCCATATTATAGGCGACTCAGTTATCATCTTCACTTTTCACATTTCTAGAATGTGACTATTTCAACAATTCCTTAATTTCATCTTCACTCTTCGATAACGACTTAGAAATAAGCTCTAAACTCATCCCATTTGTTAGCATCGCTTGAATCCCTTGTTTCATTAATTGATTCTTCTGATCCATTTTTTTATCCGATTCATCTGCACGTTTATTTGCTTCTTCAACTCGTCTATTCGCATCTACAACTCGTCTATTCGCATCTTCAAATTTCTTTTCAACTTCTTCTTGTGCTTTTCGAGTCTCTTCTTGTAATTTACGAACCTCTTCTTTTGCTTTTTGAAGTTCTTCAATTTCAAGTTGCCGTTCCATTCGTTCTTCATTTTCATGCAGTTTTTGAAAATCTTCT
>ERZ1024483.345-NODE-345-length-13158-cov-10.825307_pt1 | contig 13158 bp, 10 predicted proteins | sample MGYA00520799_ERZ1024483 | MGnify/ENA primary metagenome ERZ1024483 (study PRJEB33242, sample SAMEA3444315) | Homo sapiens | biome: Host associated; feature: Gastrointestinal tract; material: Stool | place: Uganda | collected 2011-01-01 ...
CGCCACGGGCGGCATATTCCCATTCGGCTTCCGTGGGAAGACGGAACGTCTTGCCAGTTATATCGTTCAGCTTGCTGATAAATTCTTGGCAGTCATCCCAACCAACCCGCTCAACAGGCAAGTTATCACCCTTAAATTTCGAAGGATTTTTGCCCATCACCGTTTGCCATAATGCCTGAGTCACCTCGTATTTGCCAATGTAATAGTCATTGGTCAGAGTTACACGATGAGTTGGTTTCTCATCATTATACGGATCTTTCATCTCCGCTGTCGCTCCCATGGTGAACGTTCCCACCTCAACACGAACCATATCAATGCTGATGCCATTCTTTACGGGAATGGTTATTGTATTGCCAGACGATGAAAATCCTGATGCCACAGACGATGAGGTATGTGTTGCCAACACTCCCGACAAAGAGGCTGTCTGACCCTCCAAGATGCTTACTGTCTTGCTATCCGTGCCATAGCCGTCTTTCTTTATTTCAACCTTATGATTGCCCACCAAGATACCATTAAACACACGTGGACTTTGTCCAACCTTCTTGCCGTCAATATAAACATCAGCACCAAAGGGCTTGTAGTTTACAGAGAGGTTACCTTGTATGGCTGCGAGTTCAGCAAAAGCCACATCAAGCCTTTGTTGTTGAGACAGATTGATAGTGCGCTGCTGACTGCGGTAGCCCTCCTTCTTTGCCTCAATAAGGTGCATACCCTCCTTTAGACTTCCTTTCCAAGGAGCCATGCCAACGGATTTCTTGTCGACATATAGCGACACGGCAGGTGTGGGACAAGTGACAGAGACTGTAGCCATAGCTGAGACAAGGCTGACATTGATGGGAGTCATGTCGCTACTGCTGATAGTGAATGATCCACTCTTGGAGATATAGCCTCCTGCCTCCACTTTATAAGTATGACTGCCATAAGGAAGCATGGCAGAATACTCACCGTCGGTGGATACCGTCTGCTGATTGCCGTCGATGGTGACGACAGCATTTTTGGGGGTTACGGTGAGCGCATAGAAGTTGCCTCCTGCATCAGTAGGCTCTGTGCTGCCTGCTGGCTTTGACAAAGTAAGGATGTAGGTCATTCCACTCTCCACCTTGCCAACACCATAGTCGTAGAAATTGACCATAAGTGGAGTGTAGTTCTTATGCAGAACCTGAAGCATGGAGACTCCCTTAGGCATATACACCCAATATTCGCCCAACTTCTGAATGGGCTCGCCCATGATGCTGCCATCAAACTTCACACCATCAAGAGTAATGCCCACCTTGACAAGCGCGCAATTAAGATTGTTGAGATCCTTGCGAGGTTGAGATTGGGCAGTGAGGTCGTTTGAGGCAAGCTTGAACGACTCCACTGTGAGCTTTTGGGCAAATACCGTTGAGATTACTGCAAAGAGCAAGAAAAAGGATAAAAATATCTTTCGCATGATTGTTGTTGTACTTTTACAATGTTATTATCTGATGACAGTATCTATCTTCTTACCATCACGAAAGAGGCCACCATTCTGAATCACTCCATTTTCGCAGTAGCCAATGATATAATCGCCAGCCTGAGGGGTCATATAGCATCCGCTAACGGCATGAGAAGCATGGAACTTCATTGTACCATTGCCATGAGGTTTACCATTAAGCAGACCACCAGTCCATGTGGCATAACCAAGATTTACTGTGCCAGACTTGGGAGATGGGGTAGGCTTAGGGGTAGGCTTAGTAGAAGGAATAGAAGTTGGCTTGTGAGAATCCGCAGGCTTAATCTTTTCTTCTGACTTGTTTGACTGTTTTTGCTCATCCTTTTTAGAGGTTTTAGCTACAGGTTCTTTATTATCCACATGCTCGGGCATTTTAATATCCTCATGCTCGGGCATTAAATTATCGGCTATGACTGATGTGGAGTCCTTCTTTTGTGATTGCTGTGTATCGTCATTAGCCGAAAGCTCAGTAGCATTGCCTCCTACATTTTTATTAAATTTATTCCAAGCAAACCATCCACCAAGAGATACGACTGCCACACATGCTATAGCAATGAGTTTGGTACTTATAGGCTTAGGAGGATCGGGAATGATTGGGTCGGTAGGATTATGTCCGCCGCCTGCATTACCATGCTCCAATATATTCTGAAAGGAAGCGATGTCATTAGGTCGGTCGACGGCTTCCTTCTGCAATCCGCATATAATGGCATCCATAGTGTTCTGCGACACAGACTCAGGCAATGTTTTATAGATTTTGTGAATACTCTGCTCCTCAGCATCACACGGGTCAACACCGCTAAGCATATAGAGCAATGTGGCAGCAAGCGAATAGATGTCGAGCGAGGGAGAGAAGGTGCTGACGTTTTGTTTCAGTTGCAAAGGAGAATACCCCTTGGAATAGCCACGGATGCCCTTATCCTTTTTAGGCTTGCCATTGACGAAATACATAGCCTGACCGAAGTCAATCAATACAGGTTTAATGGTGTTGCCTTGCCTAACCATCATGATATTATCGGGCTTGATGTCGAGATGCAGGATGTTGCGGTTGTGCAGATAGGCAAGAGCACTCGTAAGCGGCAAGATGATGCTTTTAGCTTGAGACTCCTGCAATGCCCCACAATTCTCAGCCACATACTGATAGAGCGACACATTGCCAAGATAGCTCATGACATAATACACAGTGTTGTTCTGCTCGAACACCTCGTTCACTGGCACTATGTTGTCGTGTTTGAGCGAGTGGAGAATCTCCGCCTCGCTCTTGAAGTCGGCCTTGGCATGTTTGAAAACCTGCTGGTTATCGGGAGCCACTACCACGTTGCCCGAGGCATTGCGTAAGCAAATCTTTCCCATAAAAAACTCCTTGATGGTGAATGTGGCCGTTTGGGGTATGTTGCCCACCATGATTTGGGCTGTGGCACGATAGGTGATGCCAAAGCCACCACTATGCAATGGCTCTGCTATAGTATAAAGAACGGCTCCTTTCAATGAGGAGCCTATATTTAGAGCATTATGTATCATGTTGTTTATTTAGAAAGACAAAAACGTGTTCTACCAAGCACAAACTCCTGGTTTGGCTGGATATAAATAGAAGTGCCCTCGGCAATAGGTTTGCCAGAGAGATAAACAGGATTCTTAGAACGGTTGACAGTGAACAGATACTTATAGGAGCTGCCCACAGACTCAACCGTTATAGTAATAGAGCGATGGCTGATGGTACGGTCGCCCTCAATCATGATGTCGGAAGGCGACTGCGGGTCGAACATACCAATGGTGTTGGCACCCAGATGCAGCACATGAAACTTATCCTTGTTGTAGAAATGCTTCTTTTTCTGCAACAGTCGGGCAATAACACCCGAAGGAGTGCCACCAGTGGTCACATTAGGGTCGGTGACTGGATGAGACCCTCCTTGCTGTTGCTTTGCATCAGACTGTTGTTGTGTGGCACCATTGCCAAGATGAATTTCCTTCTGTGTGATCTTCACTCCAAAAACATGTCCGCACTGCTGTTGCGGACATTTAAGTTTTACCACACATTCCTGCTCAGGCATATAGAACTTCACAACCTGTCCGCATTTGGGACATTTGGCTGCCATTACTTTTCTTTTATTATCTTCTGCCATATTGATATTCCTTACCAGTTCATTAAAACATTATCGTATAGTGACTTGGAAGTGACCAACTGCGGATGCTGCTTGTTGTTATGCAGTTGCACATCCTTGTGTACATACTTAAACAATTCCATCACAGTAACCTTCTTGTCCTCGTTGCTGTCAGCCTTGCCACGCAATCCCTTGATGACACCATTTGTGAGGAATCCCGAACCTACAAGTGGACTTTCTCCCGAGACTTCATCAGCACGTGAGGACAGAAAGACAATATATCGTGGATTCTTCTTCACGATGTTCTTCCAAGAAATGCGGCTCATGTCCTTGGTGGTCATCTCTTTAGTGTTCATATTATTGGCAGCAGTTCCTGAGAAGCAAGCGTCAATATAGCAAACAATGTCCTTAGCCTGGCATTTGTCCAATTCGCTGAACAGTTCATTATAGGCAAGCATCTTTGAGCCACCCGACACATAAGTACATATATAATTCTCCATGCCATGTCCGCTATACGAGAACACTATATGGTCGTTGGCATTGGCAACAGCCTTCACCTTACGGATGGCAGCAATGACATTGGCACGTGTGGCATTCTTGGATGTAAGCAACACCACCGTTGCATCTTTTGTTTTGTAGAGCATTGCAAGACGCTTGGCATCTTTGGTAGACTGGGCAAGGTCGTTCTGGTCGCCCTCATAGTTTGACACGCCAGTAATGATGGCATACGTTTTCTGAGCCTCTGCCGAGATACACAGCAGGAGCATAATAATAATAGTGGTGAATAGTCGTTTCATTTTTCTGTTGTTTTAATACATTATGCATGGGCTTTACACCTACTGCACATTTGATTTTTAAATTCTATTTCAAAGAGAGGTTTAGAGCAACAAGGACAGGTGAGTTTGTTGGAATACTTGTTGCTGAAATCCTTTAGTTTCGAGTCCTTGCCCAAATAGATATTGATGATAGCCTGTAAAAGTGCCGTGAATACAGCAGTTACTGCTACACCATACACCTTCTGGTTGAAAGGAAGAAGCAATGTAAGTAAAAGACCTATGACTGCCGAGATAACACCCGGCAAGAATCTCATCATATTTTTCTTTTGTATCTTGGCATCTATCTCAGCCTTCTCCTTCAAAGCCTTGTCGTGAATACGAAGAACATATTGAAACTCAGCCTTGTAATTTTTGGGATCATCCTCAACAACATGGTGGGCAAAGAAAGTGAAACCCATACTTGTCTGGTCGGCAAGGACGACACGAGTAAACTCTGTGATGCTCACCTTCTTGATTTGAACAAGCTCGTCGTTGTCGTCGATGATATAAGTGCCGTTGGTGGAATTAAGGTCTTCAAGAGTCCATTGTCCACTGTCCGATACAGTAATCTTGGCATGTTGTCGGCTCACTCTCGAATTGTTGATAGGGAACTTCTGTGTACCCTCCTTACCGATAATAACTTCTTGCATAATTATTTTTTTAGAGTTATGCTGCTACTTCTGTTCACCATATCCTTATATTTTTTAAGCAATGGCTTGGGAAGTTTGAGTGTTACTGAATTTTTAAGGCAATCGGACAGTACAAGGTGCTGTTTGAGAACATTGATGTCGTAGAGGAACATCTGGTTGATGATAACGCTACGTCCAAGGCGTACAAACGGACTTGTCGTTCCTTTGGGGTAAGCCTGTGACAACATAGCCTCAATCTTTGAGATACCCAAAGACAGCACTGTAGAAAGTCCACCGATATAACATATTTTGGTGTAATTGCCGTCTGCCATGATATATGCTATATTATCGACAAACAATATAATCATCTCGTCGCGATTGTTGATACAAATCTTTTTCATAAGCTTCCTTAAATTAGCAGACTTGTTATTTTCATAAGAAAGCAAGTCATTGGATAACAATAAATTATCCAACGCTTGCATATGTCAGGAAATTCACTTACCTTAGTGCTGCTTAAAACTCAAATAAAGAATATCTGACATATGGCAAAGGTAAACATAAAATCTGAGAAAATCACTCATTTCGGAGGCATTTATTACGCAAGCAAGGCTTTTTATGCGCTTTCACTTGACAAAGTCATCAACGGCACTCTTGGTGTTCGCACTTCTACCTACAACGGCTACCAGTTTCTCGTGAATCTCAATCCCAAATGGGGAAAGGGGCGTTGTGCCCTAATTTGAACGTCTTTGGATTTTTATCGTGCAGATATGCGTATGCGCACGATAAAAATCTAAAGATTTTACGGAAAGACTTTGTCTGCTAATTTAAGGATATTTAAAAGGGGCGCTGTTCTTGCATAGGCAAGCCACAGCACCCTATTATTATTCGAATACTTCTTCAATGTCTAACGCACCATCGTCGGCACCTTCCGTTGTATTCCCGCTGCCCGAACATCCATCGTATCCCTCTGGCAGGTCGAACTTCACGCTCTCGTCGTAAGGCAGTGACGGGTCGGCATACACCTTTTTCATATAGTAAGCCCAGATAGGCAGAGCCATCGTCGCACCCTGACCCATGCGCATGGTGTCGAAGTGGATGTCGCGGTCCTCGCCGCCTACCCAGCAACCGCTCACAAGCTGCGGAGTGAAGCCCATGAACCATGCGTCGGCGTTGCGGTTTGTGGTACCGGTCTTGGCACCGATATCGCCCGTAAAGTGGTATCTGAAGCGCAGACGTCCGCCGGTACCGCCGTCTACTACGCCCTTCAGAAGCACAAGCATGCGGTTGGCGCTCTCTGCGTTTATCACCTCGTTCAGACGCGGCTGGAAATCGGTTATGACATTGCCCTCGTTGTCCTCGATGCGGCTCACGAACATCGGAGCCGAACGTATGCCCTTATTGGCGAATGTGGTGTAAGCGCTCACCATCTCAGCCACCGAAACCTCGCACGGACCGAGACAGAGAGCCATCGAGGGCACTATCTCGGGGTTGTTAATGCCAAAGTCGTGAAGCATCGAAACAAACTGCTGCGGATTGAGCTTACTCATAAGGTAAGCCGAAATCCAGTTGTTCGACTGCGCCAAGCCCCACTTCAGCGAAACCATCTCGCCGTAGCGCTTGCGATTGGCATTGCGCGGTGTCCATGTCTGGTTGCCCACTCTGTACGACTGCTGCACGTTAGGAGCCATTGAACACGGCGTGAATCCGTTCTCCATAGCCAGCGAGTAGAGGAACGGCTTGATTGTAGAGCCTACCTGGCGTCTGCCGCCCGTAACCATGTCGTACATAAAATGAGAATAGTCGAGTCCGCCCACATACGCCTTCACGGCACCCGTCTTCGGGTCCATACTCATGAAGCCGGCACGCAGGAACGACTTCACGTAGCGTATACTGTCTATAGGCATCATCATGGTGTCGATGTCGCCGTGATAGGTGAAGAGCGTCATCTCAGTCGGCGTATGGAAAGAGCGGTGTATCTCCTCCTGGCTTGCGCCTGCCGCCTTAAGCGCACGATAGCGTTCGCTCTGAAGCACAGCACGTTCCATAATCTGGTTAACTTGCTTCTGCGTGAGCGCAGAGGTGAACGGAGCGTTCGGCTTGCCCTTCTGCTCCTTGAAGAACTCGGGTTGCAGGAAGCGTGCCACGTGAGCATACACAGCCTCCTCGGCATATCGCTGCATACGCGAATCGATAGTGGTGTACACCTTCAAGCCGTCGGCGTTGAGGTTGTAAGGCGAACCGTCCTTCTTGCGATTCTTGTTGCACCATCCGTAAAGCGGATCGCTTACCCAAGCTATAGAGTCGATGACATACTGGCGCTTGTTCCACGCCGGATAGTTGGAACGCTCAGGACGCTCGGCAGACATGTACACACGCAGGAACTCGCGCAAGTAAGGCGCTACGCCATCCTTGTGGTCGGTGCGGTGGAAGTCGAGCGTGAGCGGCGACTCGATGTGCTGCGCATACTCGGCATCAGTTATATAGCCCGCCTTGCGCATCTGGTCGAGCACCACGTTGCGACGCTCACGACAACGGTCGGGATAGCGCACGGGGTTGAACAGCGACGGGTTCTTGCACAAGCCGATAAGCGTAGCAGCCTCCTCAATATTAAGGTCGCGAGGCTCCTTATTAAAATAGGTGTTGGCCGCAGTCTTTATACCTACAGCGTTATGCAGGAAGTCGAAATAGTTGAGATACAAAGCTATAATCTCCTCTTTGGTGTAGTTGCGCTCGAGCTTCACGGCGATAACCCACTCTATCGGTTTCTGCAGCGCACGCTGCATGGTGCTCTTGGCGGTTTCGGAATAGAGCTGCTTGGCAAGCTGCTGCGTGATGGTAGAACCGCCACCGGCAGAAGCCTGACCGAACAGACCGCGCTTGACGATGGCTCTGCCCAAAGCAATGAAGTCTACGCCCGAATGGTCGTAGAAACGCACATCCTCTGTAGCCACAAGCGCCTGCACCAGGTATGGCGAGATGTCGTTGTATGAAACGCAGACACGGTTCTCGCGATTGAAGTTCCACGTGCCGATGACCTTTCCGTCGGCACTATAGATCTGTGTTGCGAAGCGGTTGATAGGGTTCTGCAAGTCCTCAACTGGCGGCATATATCCGATAAAACCGTTCCATATAGCCGTGAACGCAACAGCCGAACCGAGAATGACGATGGCAAGCAACGTCCATAGTGAGCGTACGAATACTTTTCTCATATTTTTAGTAATGTATTCCTTATTATATTAGTAATAGGACTGAATTATATTAGTAATATCTCTTATATTTTGCAAAGGTAAGGCAAAAAAGTGAGAAAAGCATAAATAATAGTTTTCATTTACGCCATATCTGAAAAATTATAACTACCTTAGCAGACAAATTGTAGACAACCATTAATTCTAAATAATAATGAGACACGATTTTGTAACAATAGCCGACCTGCCCAAGGAGAAGCTAATGTATTTGCTCGAAATGGCAAAGGAGTTCGAAAACCACCCAAACCGCGAATTGCTGAAAGGAAAGGTGGTGGCTACGCTTTTCTTCGAGCCTTCGACTCGTACGCGATTGAGTTTTGAAACCGCAGCAAACCGTCTCGGTGCGCGCGTCATCGGTTTCTCTGACGCCAAGGCGTCAAGCGTAACTAAAGGCGAAACCCTCAAGGACACAATCCTTATGGTTTCAAACTATGCAGACGTAATCGTAATGCGCCACTACGTTGAAGGCGCTGCGCAATACGCCAGCGAAGTGGCTCCCGTTCCTATCGTGAACGCGGGCGACGGCGCACACATGCACCCGTCACAGTGTCTCCTCGATCTTTATTCAATCTACAAAACACAAGGCACTCTCGAAAACCTTAATATCTATCTTGTAGGCGACTTGAAGTACGGACGCACCGTACACTCGCTCATCACCGCCATGCGCCACTTCAACCCTACATTCCACTTCATAGCGCCGAAGGAGCTGGCAATGCCTGAAGAGTACAAAATCTACTGCCGCGAGCATGGCATACGCTTCGAAGAGCATACAGACTTCAACGAAGACGTTATCGCCGACGCAGACATCCTCTACATGACACGCGTACAGAAGGAGCGCTTCTCAGACCTTATGGAGTACGAACGCGTGAAGAACGTGTACATCCTGAAACGCCAGATGCTCTGCAAGGCGAAGGAGAACATGAAGATTCTGCACCCGCTGCCACGTGTTAACGAGATTGCGTACGACGTAGACGAGAGTTCGCACGCTTACTACATTCAGCAGGCTGGCAACGGTCTGTTCGCCCGCGAGGCTATATTCTGCTACGTGCTCGGCATCTCTCTCGACGAAGTGCGCAACGACAAGACAATTATTTAGCAATTAATAAACATAATACAATGAGCAACAAGACAGAAAGACAAGTGGCCGCTATCAAGAACGGCACTGTCATCGACCATATACCGGCAGAGAAGACATATCAGGTTGTAAACCTGCTGCAACTGGAAACACTCGACACACCAGTAACCATCGGCTACAACTATCCGTCTAACAAGATAGGACGCAAAGGCATCATCAAGGTGTCTGACAAGTTCTTCACCGATGAGGAGATTTCGCGCCTCTCGGTCGTAGCACAGAACGTTGTGCTCAACATCATTCACGACTACGAGGTGGTGGAAAAGAAGACCGTGAAGACTCCCGACGAGCTGCGCGGCATCGTGAAGTGCAACAACCCGAAGTGCATCACCAACAACGAGCCGATGAACACCGTCTTCCACGTCGTGAACAAGGAGAAGGGCATCCTCAAATGCCACTACTGCGACAAGGAACAGTTCATCGAGAAAGTAGAACTCGTTTAATAAACTATAACTAAAATCCTATTAACTATGAAAAGAGATCAAGTGATTTTCGACCTTATTGAGAAAGAACATCAGCGCCAGCTGAAGGGTATAGAACTTATTGCGTCTGAGAACTTCGTCAGCGACGAGGTGATGGAGGCAATGGGCTCTTATCTCACAAACAAGTATGCCGAGGGCTATCCAGGCAAGCGCTACTACGGTGGCTGCCAGGTAGTGGACGAAGTGGAGACACTGGCTATCGAGCGCGTGAAAAAACTCTTCGGTGCTGAGTATGCAAACGTACAGCCGCACTCTGGTGCGCAGGCTAACGCCGCTGTGCTGCTTGCCGTACTGAAGCCTGGCGATACATTCCTCGGACTTAACCTCGCTCACGGCGGACACCTCTCACATGGTTCGGCTGTGAACACATCGGGTATTCTCTACCACGCCATAGGCTACGACCTCGACCAGAAGACAGGTCGCGTGAACTACGACCATATGGAGCAACTCGCCCTTGAGCACAAACCGAAACTTATCATCGGTGGCGGTTCGGCATACAGCCGCGAGTGGGACTACAAGCGCATGCGCGAGATTGCCGACAAGGTAGGCGCTCTGCTTATGATTGATATGGCTCACCCTGCAGGTCTCATCGCAGCCGGCTTGCTCGACAACCCGGTGAAGTACGCTCACATCGTGACCTCTACTACTCATAAGACCCTGCGCGGTCCGCGCGGCGGCATCATCCTTATGGGCAAGGACTTCGAGAATCCGTGGGGTTTGAAGACTCCTAAGGGCGTAACAAAGATGATGAGCCAGTTGCTCAACTCTGCAGTATTCCCAGGACAGCAAGGCGGTCCGTTGGAGCATGTCATCGCTGCCAAGGCTGTAGCTTTCGGCGAGGCTCTGCAGCCTGAGTTCAAGGAGTGGGCAAAGCAGGTGAAGAAGAACGCAAGCGTGCTTGCAGATGAGCTCATCAAGCGCGGCTTCACTATCGTGAGCGGCGGCACAGACAACCACTCTATGCTCGTCGACCTCCGTTCGAAGTATCCAGATCTCACCGGCAAGGTGGCTGAGAACGCTCTCGTTGCTGCCGACATCACCGTAAACAAGAACATGGTGCCGTACGACACACGCAGCGCTTTCCAGACATCTGGCATCCGCCTCGGTACTCCTGCCATCACAACACGTGGCGCTAAGGAAGACCTCATGGTGCTCATTGCAGAACTCATCGAGGAAGTGCTCAACGACCCGGAGAACGAGGAAGTAATCGCTCGCGTTCGTGCTAAGGTGAACGAGACGATGAAGGATTATCCCCTCTTTGCATACTAAATTTTTTTTAGAAATTCTTGTCCGCGCCGACCGATACGCATATCTGCTACGGTCGGCACGTACTTGCGCAACGAACGGCGCTGATGTACGTAGCGGTCGCCGCGGACAACTAATATTTACGCCCCATGCTACAACTTGTATCTGTAATATTCATAATAATCATCTCCATCTGCTACATCGCCTACCGCACATACATGGCTATACATGAAGCAAAAAGCGGATGCTACGGCTGTAAAGGCTGCGCTCTGAAGGAGCAGATGATAAAAAACAGCAAGCAAAACAAACACACGAGTGCGGCTGTTCACGCTGAGAAATGCAGCAATTTCAGGAAAATCGACTCGTAAACATGAAGATTTTAAGAAAAAACACTGAAAAGTGAAATATTCTTGAAAAAAGTTGCAAAAACATTTGGCTGTTACGAAAAGAATGGCTACCTTTGCACTCGCAATTAAGCAACAAGCCTATTTGGTACCTTGGCCGATCGGTTAGGTAACGGTCTGCAAAACCGTGTAGAGCAGTTCGACTCTGCTAGGTACCTCACGAAAAGTGAAATGTTCGTTTGAACATTTCACTTTTTTCATTTACACAAACATCAACATGTATAACATTCTAAAAACACCAGAAAGAATGACAAAGCAAACAAGCATGCACAAGCCTATACATTATTATATATATAACATCTTACCTTATTATATATATAGCACAATACTTCTTCTCGCCTCGTGCAACAACAACACGGCAACCAACAACGACAACGGCGACGGCGACACAATCGCATTCAAATACGCCGAACACATAACAGCCGTACGCCACGACGGATATATCGACGTGAAACTGAGCAATCCTTGGAAAGCCGGCACTACCCTACACCGCTATGCCCTTATCAACCGCAAGGACTCGGGAAAAGTGACGCCACCGACAGACGCCACCGCTATATACACACCGATACATAGCGCCGTTGTCTCGACATCACCCCACTGCCGACTACTTTTCGACCTTGGCGCGGCCGAGACAATAAAGGGAGTGTGCGACTTGCAGTACGTCACACAATCCGACATACAGCGACGTGCGGCAAAAGGCATCATAGCCGACTGTGGCAACAGCATGTCGCCAACAATCGAACGCATCATCACACTCTCACCCGACGCCATATTCATGTCGCCATACGAAGGAGGCAGCTACGCCCAGCTCGAGAATATCGGCGCCGCAATCATAGAATGCGCCGACTACATGGAGACATCCGCCCTGGGACGCGCCGAATGGATGCGCTTCTATGGCATGCTCACCGGAAAGGAAAACACAGCCGACTCGCTGTTCGCAGCCATAGAACGCAACTACAAAACCATCGTCAGCGAGAACAATAAGCAAAAGAAACACCCGAAAGTGCTCACCGAACGCGTCACAAATGGTGTATGGTACTGCCCCGGCGGCAACAGTTCGATGGCAAAACTGATAAAGGATGCAGGCGGGAAATATATTTTCGCCGACAATAATCAGAGCGGATCACTAAACCTTTCACCCGAAATGGTTATCAACAAATCAACCGACGCCGACGTTTGGCTCTTCATTTATTATGGAAACCGACCACTAACGCGCAATGAACTGGCAGCCGAATACAGCGGATACAAGACAATAAAGGCTTTCAAGGAGGGCAACATCTACGAATGCAACGGAAAAACTTCAACTTATTTCGAAGAAATTTCGTTCCGACCCGATTTTTTGCTCGAAGAACTGACGCACATTCTTTACTCACCTGACAGCACCCTGCGCTACTACAAGCGCATATCTGAGTAGAAAAGCAGCGAAGACAAGCCCCAAAACGGGCTTTCAACCCTAAAAATTCGAGAAAATGCACATTTTTCGACAAAAAGTCAAAGAAACATTTGGCGGTTACGAGAAAAACGTATACCTTTGCACTCGCAATTGAGAAACAGTGCTCCGGTTAACTTCAACCAGTATGGAAGTTTGGGTGAGTGGCTGAAACCAGCAGTTTGCTAAACTGCCGTACGGGTA
>ERZ1024483.347-NODE-347-length-13096-cov-8.993559_pt1 | contig 13096 bp, 9 predicted proteins | sample MGYA00520799_ERZ1024483 | MGnify/ENA primary metagenome ERZ1024483 (study PRJEB33242, sample SAMEA3444315) | Homo sapiens | biome: Host associated; feature: Gastrointestinal tract; material: Stool | place: Uganda | collected 2011-01-01 ...
CTTCTGCTTGAAAAAAAAAAAAAAAAAACACGAAAACAAAAAAATCAGAAAAAGGAAGAGGCATCTGGAATTTGTGGGGCGCATCCTACTCGAATAACCCGCTTTTTCGGGTGGTATTCCCGAACGGGCCCCGAAAAAAAAGCCTCCCCCGCCAGCAAAAGTACCTATCAGCATCAGCACTTCGATAAGCCGTGCTACGGATTTGGCTTTCGAAGCGGGCGACCAGATAGGCCTGTTTGTCGTCAACCATCAAGCCGACGGCTCTGCCGCAACGCTCCAAACGACAGGTAACTATATAGATAACACGAAATTTACCTATGATGGAACCTGGAAGGCTGCATCCCAAACCTACTGGAAAGACAACAGCACCCATGCCGATTTCTACATTTATTATCCATACTCAGGCTCTATCGGCAACATAGAGGCGATGCCTTGGACTGTAAATGCCGACCAGAGCACAACCGAGAACTACAAGGCTAGCGAACTTCTGATAGGCAAGACGATGGATGTGACTCCTACCGAAAACGCCGTGAAGATAGACGCCAAACACGTGTTGAGCCAGATGATCATCAACCTTGTAGCAGGAAACGGATTCACAGAAGCTTCGCTTGCAGCAGCCAAGATTAGCGTAAAGATTAACCGTCTGAAGACACAGGCTACAGCCAATCTTTCTACAGGTGCCGTAACTGCCAAGGGCGATGATACAGACATCATTCCGCTCAAGGAAGAAGGCAACAACTACAAGGCACTCATCATTCCGCAAGCCGTAGGCGAGGGAAATCTCATTACCGTAAATGTTGACGGCAGAGATTTCAATCTTCCTAAGTCATCTAAGTTTTCCGCTTTCGAGGCTGGCAGGACACATAAGTTTACCGTTACGCTCAGCAAGACCAGCAACGGCGTAAATGTAAACATCAGCAAATGGGAAGATGACGGAATCGACTATGGTGGTACAGCCGAATAAAAAAGTACTGACGATTTTCTATCCTAGAAATAATATGAGATGAGTTTTCTATCAACGAAGGCTCATCTCCCTTAAAAGAATTATTTATGAAAAGAGTAAGACATTCATTATTATATCTGCTTGCGGCAGGAGCCATGCTCCTGACAGGCTGTAGCGATGACTTCTTCGGCGACAAGACCGAGCAGCACGACAGCAACCGCATCCAACTCTCGGGCGATATCGACCAGCTTGCCGTAACCCGCGTCAACGACAACGGTTTCTGCAACGGCGACGTGATGGGCGTTTATATCGTAGATTACGAGGGAAACAAGCCGGGAACCTTGAAGGTAAATGGCAACCGTGGCGATAATGTGCGCCACACTTTCGATGAACCAAACTATAAGTGGAACTCTGCTTATGACCTTTTCTGGAAAGACAAGCATACGCATATTGATGTGTATGGTTACTATCCGTTTGCCAATCCTGAGAGCATCGAGGATTATCAGTTTGAAGTACAGAAAGACCAGAGCAAGGCAACAGAGAATGGCGAGATGGGTGGCTACGAAGCGAGCGATTTCCTCTGGGGCAAAGTATCAGATGTAGCTCCTACCACCAGCGTAATCCGTTTGCCTATGGCGCATCGCATGTCTAATGCCCGCGTTACCCTGATTCAGGGTTCCGGCTTTGCTGAGGGCGAATGGGCGAATCTGGAGAAGATTGTCCTGACAGCCAACGTAGCTCGCAAGGCAAGCATCAACCTTTCTACTGGCGAAATCAAGACAGCCGGAGCTGTAGAGAACACCATGACCATCCCATCTCGTGTCAACGACGAGTGGCGCACCATCGTAGTTCCTCAAACCGTAGCAGCCGGCACAACCCTCTTCAGCATCACCATCGGCGGCGTGCCTTATAAATTTACTAAGAACGAGGCACTTACCTACGTATCAGGTAAAATGATGAACTTCGGTATCAAAGTAGATAAGCAGATTGGAAGCGGCGCTTACAAACTTACTTTGGTTAGCGAAAGCATTACTCCATGGGAGAATGATCTCGTGAGCCATGATGCAACGGCGAAGGAGTATATTGTCATCAACTCTACTCCTGGTGGTTTGAAGAAAGCCATTACTGCGGCTAATAAGGACTATACTCAGGTTCGAAATCTCAAGATTACAGGACAGATTGATTCTCGCGATTTCTATTTCATGAGAGATTCTATGACTTCTTTACAGGCATTAAACCTCAAAGAAGTAAGAATTAAAGGGTATGGACATGTACAAATAGGAGAAGGAGATATTTTAGATGACCAAATTCCATGTAGTGCTTTCTACAGAAATTCACAACTGGGAGGAAATGAAAACCTAACACGACTTGTTTTACCAGACACATTAGTTTCTATCGGAGCAAATGCTTTCTATGGGTGCAAATACTTATCTGGTTCATTGATTATTCCTGAAGGTGTTATAGAAGTTCAAAGAGGTGCCTTTAATGGATGTACTTCTTTAAATGGTACATTATCACTTCCTAGCACTCTCAAATATTTAGGAACTGCAGGTAATGGTGCTGATAACCAAACATCAGACGAAGGAACAGATTACTATGGAGGAGTATTTCAAGGATGTTCTAGTTTAACAGGAAATCTTATCATTCCAGACAATGTTGAACTCATCAGAGGTTATTGTTTTGCAGGATGCAAAGGCTTATATGGAGAATTAAAATTACCATCGAAACTTAAAAGATTAGGAGTATGTGCATTCCAAGGATGCAATAACATTACAGGTTCTTTATCTATTCCTCAAGGTATTAAAAATATTCCATCTGCGGTATTTAAAGATTGCGGTTTTAATGGAACACTAGAACTACATGATGGCATTATTAATATTTCTAATGATGTTTTTTCAGGATGCCGATTCAAAGGAGAGCTAAAGCTTCCTAAAGATTTGAAGACTGTTTCAAATGGAGCTTTCTACAATAATGATTTCTCCGGCGAATTAATTTTACCAAAACATTTAAGCGCCATAGGTGACAACGCGTTTGCATACAACTGGCGTCTTATGGGTATCCTTGAATTTCCTGAAGGCCTTGAAAGTATTGGAGCAGGAGCTTTTGCGGAATGTAGAAGTATCGAGGGACTTGTTTTTCCTGAAAGCATGGAAAACATCAGATACGAAGCTAGCTATAATGATGAAGGTGGCGCTTTTGCAAATTGTTATGGAATCAACTCCATTGTTTGTAAAGGAACGATGCCTGCATACGTTCAAAGCGGTGCTTTCAACGGCGTAGCCAAGGATAACTTCACTCTCGAAGTCCCTGAGTCTGCCATTTCCCAGTACCAGGCAGCACCAGGCTGGTGCGACTTCAAGCGTATTGCAGCTCACCACGAGCTCGTTTGCCGTCCATCTGTAGCCTGCGCTTTAAGCACGGAGCATAAGCAGAAACTGGTGATTAACGCAGAGGGCGAATGGGAAGTTGCCAGCAAGCCAGACTGGTGTGAAGTTTCTCCTGCCAGCGGCAACAAGAAGACAGAAGTTACTTTGACCATCAAGGGAATGGCTAAGAATGCTGACAGCCGTGATGGAAAGGTGGTGTTCCGTCTGAAAGACAAAGACTATACCCACGAATGTAGCGTTTCGCAGTATGGCTATGAATATGGCGAGGACGAATGGATTACCCTGCAGAAGGCTACCAAGGGCAATAATGGTGGAATCAATATCGTTCTGCTCGGCGACGGCTTTAGCGCAAAGGATATTGCCAGCGGAGAATATCTGGATGATATCAAGCAGGAAGTGGAGTATTTCTTCGGTATCGAGCCTTACAAGACTTACCGTGATTACTTCAACGTTTATACCGCCATTCCGCTTTCTACGGAATCGGGCGTAGGAACCGTGAACACCATCCGCTACAACCGATTCAACACCACCTTTACCGGTGGCATAGGACTGAAGGCTGATTATGACGAAGTATTCGATTATGCTCTGGGCGCTCCAACCGTCAACAAGGGCAATCTGAATCAGACCCTAATCATCATGGTTCCTAACTCTACCGATTACGGCGGCATCTGCCAGATGTGGGAAGATGGTTCAGCTATTGCCTTCTGTCCTCAGAGTACCTACGGTTATCCGCTCGATACCCGCGGCGTCATCCAACATGAGGCAGGCGGACACGGATTCGGAAAGTTGGGCGATGAGTACATTTATCACAACGCCTTCATAGATGCTTGTGGATGTTCTTGCTGCGGACACGTTCTTGAATTCAACGGAGCCAAGTCGCTCGGCTGGTTTGATAACCTGGAACTTACCGGCAAGATGCATAGCGTGGGCTGGAGCCATCTGATTTTCGACGACCGCTACAGCGACATCGTAGATATCTACGAAGGTGGTTACATGCACAACCGAGGCGTATTCCGTTCGGAGCCAAACTCCTGCATGAACAACGATATTCCTTACTACAGCACCATCAGCCGTGAGAGTATCGTGAAGCGTATCAAGGCTTATGCTGGAGAAGCCTACAGTTTCGAAGACTTCGTGAAGAACGACAAACGGGATGCGGGAATCGTAGAGAGCCGTGCATTCGGCGGCAACGGCGACCAGCGCACATCCGGAACCTACCAGCATGCTCCAGTCTTCCATAAAGGCAGTCCGCTGAAAATGGCAAAGGTTAGAAAGCGTCGCTAAGAGCGAAGGCAAGGTAAATCAGATTATGGACCATTAAAACAAGAAAAAAATGAAGAAACATATAATAAGATACGCCAGTTTTGCGTTGGCTATATTAGGAATGGTTTCATGTAGCGAGGAGGTAGAAACAACCTCCCGCTACAAGGATGCCCAATCTACGCCGATGACTTTTGCCGTAAACTATCCCGGTCAGAGCCGTGCCACGGCAACCAGTTTCGAGTCAAACGACAAGATAGGTCTCTACGTGGCAGAAAGCAAGGCTCCACTCGAAATAGGCGGCAATCTCGTGAACAACGAAGCGCTCACCTACGATGGCAGCAAATGGGAAGCCGCCCGCACCCTCTATTGGGACGAAGGCACCTACAACGCCTACGCTTACTACCCATACATACAGGGCGTAAGCAGCACGACAGACCAGCCTTTCAGCGTAGCCCTCGACCAGAGTACCCCGAAGACGGCAACTGCACCCGGCGGTTACGAGGCAAGCGATCTGCTCTTTGCCACCAGCAAGGACATCCAGGCATCCAACTCCCCTATCAGCCTCAACTTCAAGCACATCATGAGCAAGCTCAAGATACGTCTGATCAAGGGCGAAGACTTTGAGGGAGACATGCCAACTCATGCCCAGGTAACCATCCACAGCACGGTACCTACAGCCACCATCGACCTTCAGGCAGGCGTAGCAACCCGTTATGTGAAAGGAACCCAGCAGAGCATCATCGCTCATCAGGAGAGCGACTACATCTATTCGGCCATCATCGTGCCTCAACGCATCGAAAACCGGAGACCACTTATCGAAGTGGTAATGAAAGGTGTAAGTTATCTCTACGAGAGCAGATTCCAGTTTAAACCCGGAACCGAACATCTTGTCAACTTCATCATTTCTGACAACCCAGACCAGGTGAAGATAGAGATAGGCGGCGAGATTCTGAACTGGGGGAAATAAATAAGAAAGCCTTTCTCCCGAAGGGCTATGAATGATAAGAATACAGAGAATTATAGATGAAGAAGACGGTATTGATATTATCCCTTCTAGCACTCCTTCTCGGAGGATGGGTGGCAGCCTTGTGGCTGCTACCCTCTGCCGTTTATAAAGGCGACAGTCAGGAAACCCGATACGGAGTGAACGAAGGACTGGAACTTGTAGAACAGGACAACGGCGCGAAAGGCAAGCGATACGTGGTAGAAGATGCAGACGGCAACGAGCTGTTTGCCATCCCTTTGCGTGGCTGTCTGCTAGACACCCGTTTCCGCAACGGACAACTCCGGTTCCGCGAACAAAACTCTAAGAGAGAGGGATTTATCGATCGTCAGGGCATGGTAGTATTCACAGAAGACAACAAGAATGCGGTTCCTGAAGACAACAGGCAGCATGCGCAGATGCTGATGAATGGAGAGGCAGAAGAAGGCACAAAGAACTCGGCTGATTACCAACCGGAAGATCAGGCAAGCAGACAAGCGAAGGCATCAAAAGCAGGAAAGACCAGCCATCTTTCGCAGACAGATCTCAAGACGATGGCGCAGTCGAATCCTTTCTACAAGGAAGCCTCGAAAATCTTGCAGGGCAAACTCACAGAAACCGATGCCAGGCGACGCCACACCATCCTCAACTACTGCGAACATTTCCGCACAGCCTACACCACCAAGGATCTAGATTTCCTGAAACAGGTGTTTAGCGACAAGGCACTCATCATCGTAGGAAACGTAATAAAACCAGTAGCCAACGACAACAAGTGTCAGGCTGAAGCAAAGGTAACCTACGCCATTCACTCGAAGAAAGACTATATTTCAAGACTGGCGAAGGTATTTACAGCCAATCAGAAGATAGACTTGAAGTTCTCGGGATTCCGCATCATGCGCCATCCTACGATGGACGGCATTTACGGCGTCACCCTCCGGCAGCAATACAAGAGCGACCGCTACGCAGACGACGGCTATCTCTTTCTGCTCTGGGATTTCCGCAATCCGTCCATGCCGCTCATCCACGTGCGCACCTGGCAACCGGCAGGAACCGTACATAGCGGAGACGATGTAATCAGTATACAAGACTTTAATTTAGAATAATATGATGATACTCTTATTCATATTAAGCCTGTGGTCAGCATCCGTTCAGGCACAGGAGTTTTCGGTAGCAGGTTTCCGCCTGTTGCCCAACGACGTGAGTGCCTTTATCACCCCCGTACGCGACCTCAACGATGAGCCTTGCGCCCTGGTAAAGGTAGAAGCACCCTCCGACTTTGCCTTCTCTACCCCGCTCGGCATCGTATCGCGAAAAGACAAAGTGGGCGAAATCTGGCTCTATCTTCCTAAAGGCTCCAAACTGCTCACCATCAAGCATCCGGAATGGGGCGTGCTCCGCGATTACCGGTTCAGCAAACCGCTGGAAAGCAGAATGACCTACGAGCTGAAACTGAAACTGCCCAAGCCTACTCCTATCATCCAGGAGAAGCACGATACCATCGTAGAGGTGAAGACGGTAACAGATACGATTACCATCCCACAAGTACGTCCGAAGATGCCACTCGCCCTCTATACGCTCGCCACGCTATCCCTCCATGAAGACGGACCTTCCTATGGTCTCTTCTTCGCCCTGATGCGCCGCCACGGCTTCTTCATCCATGCCAGCAGCAACCTCAAGAGCATAGGCAGCACAGAAGGAACCTGCAACGAAGAAGGTTTCACGCCGGGCAGCAGCATCAAACCTTATTATACAGGCAATACACGCCACCAGAACTACACCTTTACCGCTGGAGCCATCCACCACATTACGCATGGCTTCTGTCTCTTCGAAGGCGTAGGCTACGGCAAAACCGCAACAGCCTGGCAACTTACCGAGAGCAGCGGAGGCGGATACCTGCTCAACGAAGGTCTTACCCACAAAGGCTTCGCCGCCCAGATGGGTGTGCTCGCCTCGTTCAACAGGGTAAGCATCGCAGCCTCAGCCATCACCATCGCCGGAAAACAATGGCAGGGCAGCATCGGCATAGGTATTAAAATAGGAAAACTAAAGAAGTAAGAAATGAACATAAAAAGCATATTACGCAGCATCAGATTTCTTGCCCTCCTGATAGGAAGCATGATAATGGCAGGGTGCAGCAATAGCGATAAGCCTGCCTATCTGGAGCCGCACCTGATAACCACAGAGGCGACCCACATCACCCGGACAGAGGCTACCCTCAACGGATCAGCTACCATAGAGGGAGAAACAGAAATGCCGAAACTCCTGTTCAGATACGGCACTTCGGAGAGCATGAGCCTCAGTACCAGCGAGGTTCATGCCCAGGGAGCTGACGTCTCGCTGGTTCTGACGGGACTCAAAGCGGGCACTACCTATTATTATATGCTGCAGGGCAACAACGGGCGAACAACCACAACCAGCAACATGATGAGCTTTACCACCCAGCCCAATATGAGTCCGAAACTGACGTCGGCCACGCTCTTGAGCCACGGACCGATGAGCGCTTTCGTAAGCTACGAAATAACCGATGATGGAGGCGAACCGATGACCGAAACCGGATGCTACGTTTATCTGACCGGCGAGCCGGAGAGCAAGCAGAAATACATCTTAGAAAACTTTGACGGAAATGAGGGCAAAATCAAGTTGCGCATCGGAAATCTGGAGCGGAATGCCCACTACGAGTTTCAGCCTTTCGCCCGGAATATGGTAGGAGAAACCCTCGGAACCGCCATCAGATATGATACGAGCGACGCCATTACGCTAAACGAAACAGGCGAACTGACCCAGCTGATGGGCAACCATCTCTACGAATATACCCATCTGACCATAGCCGGAACCCTGAACGGCGAAGACCTCAGCTGTATGAGAATGATGATGGGGCGCGACAACAATAATGAAGCAACCTCCGGCAAGCTATCGGATATAGACCTTACCGACGTTCACCTGGCAGCAGGCGGAATGGTAGGTCCTTATCATCACGAAGCTGCTGAAAACAAGATTGTGCAAGGCACATTTGCCGGTTGCGAAAAACTGACCCACGTAGTTCTTCCTGCCGATGCAACTACCATAGAGAAAGATGCGTTTGCCGATTGTACTTCGCTCCGCGAAATAGAGATTCCAGCCTCAGCAGGCAGCATTCTCCCATCCAGCGGATGCACGGCGCTCGAAGCCCTTACGGTTTCGCCTGCCAACGCTAACTACAAGAGTCAGGACGGCGTGCTGCTGAATGCAGAAGGCAACAGAATCGTCTGGTTCCCGATGGGCAAAAAGGGCAAATACACCCTTCCTTCTGCCTTTACCTCCATTGGCGCCTACGCCTTCAAGGAATGCAACATCGAGGCGTTTTATCTGTCAGACAACGTTGAAACATTAGGACAAGGCGCCTTCATGGACAGTCAGATAAAGGAAATACATCTTGGGGCAGGCATCAAGCTGATTCCTACGGGTTTTTGCCAAGGCTGCCGGAACCTCACGAAAGTGTATCTGGGAGCTAACACAGAGCAAATAAGCAACTACGCCTTCGACGAATGTCCGCTTACCGACCTCTATGTTTCAGCTTCCATGGTTCCTTACTGCGAAGAAAACGCCTTCGCCAACAAGGTAGAAGGCTTCTTCACCACCTGCGTACTCCACGTGCCTGCAGGTAAGAAAAAGGTTTACCAGAACCATAAAATATGGGGCAAATTCACCCATATCGTTGAAAAATAGAATTGTAGAACATTCATACAGTTAAAGAATAAATTATGACAACACCCGAAATAGAAGAGCTTAAATCACTCGTAGAACAGAAATACGGCAAGATTCTTGCCACGACAACCGACTTCGAAGAGTTTTCACTCTATCTAGATAAGAAAACATGTGGAACTATTTCGCCATCCACCCTCAAACGCCTCTATGGATACGTGAACGACAATCATAAGCCGCGCATGGTAACCCTCGATGTGCTTTCCCAATATATCGGGCATCGGAACTACATGGAATTTACCCATTGGCTCAAGACAAGCACCAAGTACAACAGTTCTTTCTTCAAGGCAAACCAGCTGGTAAGCAGCGACTTGCAAGAAGGCACTCTCGTTTCTATCGGCTGGAGTCCCAACCGTCTGCTGCAGCTCCGTTATCTGGGCGACAGTACCTATGAAATAGAGAAATCAGAGAACAGCAAGCTGCAGCCTGGCGACCGCTTCGTAACAGGCTGTTTCATCAAGGAACAACCCCTCTTCCTGCCTTACATCGAGCGTGGCGGCGAGCGTACAGCCTCGTTCGTAGCCGGCAGAAACGGCGGACTTACCGTCATCAGCATCAACAAGAAATAAACATCTGTTTTTCCATCAAAAAAGAAATCCGTGAGCATGCAAGAAACTGAAGAAAAGAAGAAAACAACATCGGGATTTACCGAGGATATCAGCAAGGAGATGAGCGCCTCAAACCCCTTGCCTGTGGAGGATGCGTTCAGTAATCTCCGCCAATGCTACGTGTCTATTTCAGGCCATACACGCATCTTTACAGCCACTAAATACGGCAAGCGTTTCATGTTGAAATGTCTCAAGAACGATTTCCTCTACACCCCTATATACCGCCAGGCACTCGCCAAGGAGTTTGAAATAGGCCAGCAGCTGGAACATCCCAATATCTGCCGTACCATCGACCTGGAAAAGGTTGACAACCTGGGCACGGTAGTGGTGATGGAATATATTGACGGCGATAATCTGGAACAGCTCATCAAGAAGAATGCCCTCTCTGTAGAACTCGCCCGTAAGATAGCAGGACAGCTGATGGATGCGCTGGAATACATGCACAACAAACAGATGATTCATCGCGATCTGAAGCCTTCCAACATCATGATTACACATAACGGACAGAACGTGAAGCTCATCGATTTCGGTCTCTCGGATAGCGATTCTTTCTGCGTATTGAAATCGCCAGCCGGAACTTCGGGCTATATTGCTCCCGAACAGATGTTGCCGGGCGCCAAGGCTGAACCGCGTGCCGATATTTATTCTCTGGGCATGGTTCTGGGCGAAATGGCCAAGGCTACGGGCGATAAGGCGCTCTGCAAGATGGCAGAAATCTGTAGTTGCCGCGACCCGCAGAGCCGTCCGCAGAACATCGCCCAACTGCGCCAACGCCTGTCCTGTACGCCCCGTTACCGCCACACCATGCTCTTGCTCTGTGCCCTCATCATCGCCCTGCTGGCAGCCCTTGCCGGTAGTTATTATCATCTGGAGAAGAATGCCCAAGAGCCTGCATCTTCGGCAAGCGACAGTATTCAACCCAACGACAATAAGGTAATCGACAATCAGCTATGGGATAAATAAAGCAGAAACTTTAAGCATATTTATCTCTTTTTCTTTCCATATTCGGCAGAAATACGCTACTTTTGCACCCTATATGGAACAGATTTCACCAATTCAGGCATTATTGCAGCAACGCACCCTGCTCCAGCTGGAGTATTATACCGAGAAAGAAGCCTTCCGCAAGCTTACCGAACAGATGGGAATGCAGCGGAAGGTGAAACGAGGTGATGCCTGGTTCCCGCTACAGGTGGGAAAGAGCTTTTATAATTCGCTGAACCAGACAGCCATAGAGGTTTTCCGTACCTCAGATCAGGATATCGAGCACAATTTTGAGTTCGGTCGCCCCGTCATGTTCTTTATGGTCAAGAAGATGGGCAAGAATGAGAACCAGGGCAGCACAGCCCTTCAGCAGTCAGAAAAACCTTCAAACGCTAATCATAAAGTTCAAAGTTCAAATCTCAAAGTTCAAAGTATCAAATATTTCTCCTTTACGGGAACCGTGAGCTATGTGGATGGCGACAGAATGGTGATTACCGTTCCCGATTCTGCCCCTCTGCTCGAACTTCAGCAGTCAACCGAGCCTATCGGCGTGCAGCTATCCTTTGACGAAACCAGCTACAAGCTGATGTTTGAAGCCTTGGATAGAGTGATGAAGGCGAAGAACAACCGCCTGGCTTATCTCCGCGATTTATTCTATTCCCATCAGAAGGCAGGAAGATTCTCCTTCGAACCGATGAAGTTCCCTTGGCTCAATCCTACCCAGGAAAGGGCTGTAAACGAGGTGCTTTGGGCGAAGGATGTGGCCATCGTTCACGGACCTCCGGGAACCGGAAAGACCACAACCCTGGTGGAAGCCATCAACGAAACCCTGATGAGGGAAAGCCAGGTACTGGTCTGTGCACAGAGCAACATGGCTGTAGACTGGATTTCAGAAAAACTGGTGGATAGAGGCATCAACGTGCTCCGTATCGGAAACCCAACCCGCGTAAACGATAAGATGCTGGGCTTTACCTACGAGCGCCGCTTTGAGAGCCATGCTGATTACCCTCAGCTCTGGGCAATCCGCAAGGCAATCAGAGAATTAAGAAAGAACCGCAAGAAAGGAAGCGAAAACTATCATCAGAAGATGGACAGGCTGAAGAGCCGTGCCGCCGAGATAGAACTCCGCATCAACGCAGAACTCTTTGGCGAGGCGCGTGTTATCGCCTGTACCCTCGTAGGCTCAGCCCATCATCTGCTGGAAGGCATGAAGTTCGGTACCCTCTTTATCGACGAGGCTGCGCAGGCTTTGGAAGCTGCCTGCTGGATTCCGATGCGAAGAGCCAGCCGGGTGATTCTGGCAGGCGACCATTGTCAGCTGCCGCCTACCGTAAAGAGTATTGCGGCATTAAGAGCCGGACTGGGCAAGACCCTGATGGAACGCATCGCCGAAAACAAGCCGGAGGTAGTAACCCTGCTGAAAATCCAGTACCGCATGAACGATGAAATCATGCGATTCTCCAGCGACTGGTTCTACGGGGGCAAGGTGGAGAGTGCGCCTCAGATTAAATACCGGAGCGTATTAGATTATGACCATCCGATAACGTGGATTGATACTTCGAACGAGGAGAATCAGATAACGATAGAAGGAGAAGATGCTCCTGAGGATTCTGCTTCCACATCATCTTCTGTATCTGCAGCTAATCAGAATTCTGATTTGAACTTCAAGGAGCAGTTTGTGGGCGAGAGTTTCGGGCGTATCAACAAGGCAGAAGCTGAGCTTACCCTGCTGACTCTGGCGGAATACTTCACCAAGATAGGCAAACAGCGCGTTTTGGAGGAAAGAATCGATGTAGGCATCATTTCGCCTTACCGTGCCCAGGTGCAGTATCTCAAGAAGCTCATCAAGAAATATGAGTTCTTCAAGCCTTACCGCCGTCTGATCAGCGTAAACACGGTGGATGGTTTCCAGGGGCAGGAAAGAGACGTGATCCTCATCTCCCTGGTACGTTCCAACGATGAAGGCCAGATAGGTTTCCTGAAAGACCTCCGCCGCATGAACGTGGCGATGACGAGAGCCCGAATGAAGCTCATCATCCTGGGCAACAAGGACACAATGACGAAACATCCTTTCTACAAGAAACTGTGGGAGTATGTGGAGGCTATCAACAACAACGAATAAAATAAAGACTATTTTATGCTACAACGAGACTACATACAGCGACTGATTCGCGAGTTTATGGCGGCACTC
>ERZ1024483.348-NODE-348-length-13042-cov-8.479248_pt1 | contig 13042 bp, 10 predicted proteins | sample MGYA00520799_ERZ1024483 | MGnify/ENA primary metagenome ERZ1024483 (study PRJEB33242, sample SAMEA3444315) | Homo sapiens | biome: Host associated; feature: Gastrointestinal tract; material: Stool | place: Uganda | collected 2011-01-01 ...
TTTATCCTTTTGTTCATATATATCTTGGGTTATTCCTCCTCAGGAGTGATCAGCTTGTAGCCCTTACCGTGGATGTTGATAATCTCAATCTGATCGTCGTCCTTGAGGTGCTTGCGCAACTTGGTGATGTACACGTCCATTGAGCGAGCGTTGAAGTAGTTGTCGTCAATCCAAATTGTCTTCAGAGCGAAGTCGCGCTGCAGAATCTCGTTGGCGTGGCTGCAGAGCAGAGCGAGCAGTTCGTTCTCCTTTGTGGTGAGCTTAGTCTGCTTGTCGCCGATAACGAGCAACTGCTTCTGGGTGTCGAATGTGAATCGACCGATGTGGTATACCGAACTCTCCTTGTTCTTCTTGCCACGAACGCGGCGCAGGATAGCCTCAATACGGAACACGAGCTCCTCCATTGAGAACGGTTTGGTGATATAGTCGTCGGCACCAATCTTGAAGCCTTCGAGAATGTCCTCCTTCATTGTCTTTGCGGTGAGGAAGATGATAGGTATCTCGGCGTTAGCCTGGCGTATTTCCTGAGCAAGAGTGAAACCGTCCTTCTTAGGCATCATTACGTCGAGCACACAGATGTCGTATTTTGTCTTCATAAAAGCCTTGTAACCTGCATCGCCGTCTGGGCACAGGTCGGCTGCGTAGCCCTTAGCCTGCAAGTATTCACGAAGCAACATGCCGAGGTTCTCATCGTCTTCACAAAGTAAGATTTTCAAATTGTCTTCCATAATCGTATTCTGTTTTTAATTGTTTTTATTCTGTTATTTTAATTCTATTTGCGCACTTTGCGTGTCGTTCCGTCGGCGTAGCGCACGATGGTAATGCCCTTAGCCGGAGCGTTGAGGCGCTGTCCGTCGAGCGAGTAGTAGTCGGTAACTACGTTAGCACCTTCGTTGTCTACCTGCTTGATGCCTGTCTCGCCAGACTCTACGCGGCATTTTGCTGCGTTCTCTATGGTTGTCTTTATCTGGTCGCCGTTAGTCACCTTCTTGATAATCAGAGCGCATACGTTCAACTTCGATTTGTCCTGAATCAGCTTGTGCTGCGAGATGTTCTCGAAGGTAACTGTGTATGTCTGCATTGTGCCTACGGTATAAGGACGTGTCAGCGAACCTTCTACGCCATACTGCACGCCTTTGCTGTCGATGGCAACTTGGTTGAATTCCAGTCCGTATATAGTAGATTCGTTGCCTTTGAATCTGTCATATTCAGGCAATATCTGATTGTCCCATTCGCCTACACGGTTTGCCTGTCCCCATTTCTCGTTCTTCAGTCCGTCGGCTGTGAGCACGTATGCCACGCTGTACTCGGTGCCCTCGTCAGTATCCAGACAGGGCAGAACGCTGGATGTTACATTGATGTCCTTTCCGTCGTATGTAGCTTTCACGCTGATGTCGAACGAAGCCGTCTTGTCCAATTCGTACTTGAAGTTGCTTTCGCCGTCAAAGGTGTTCACCTTTTCGTCTCTTGCACACATGATAAGAGGACGGTTCGTATTCTTCCATGTTGAAGATAGCATGCTGTTGTATGCATTTGTTGCAAGGGCGTCGCCATCATGAATTGAAATGCCGATGAACTCGTCTGGATAAAGTCTTTCCAACGATTCCATAATGGCAATGCCGCGCGGACAATACTGGCACCACAATCCGGTTACGTCCTCGAATACTACACGCTTCTTTGCAGCCTGCAATACTGTCCAGCGCTCTATGTATGTAAAGGATACGCTTGTCTCGTTAGGATGCCCGTCCACCTCTGTCACGTTGAAGATAACATCGCTCTTGCCAAGTGATTTGCCCGGCTTAATCGGAATCATCACCTGCTGTGTGTTGTCGAACGGAGTATCGAAGTCGATAGTCTGCGGCTCGCTTGACTCCTGTGTGTCGAAGTCGTAGAGCGTGTATGTAATCTGCTTAACGGGATTCGTTCCGTAATTGATGAGGTTTATCGGAGCGTTCACGAACTCGTCGTTCGGACTTACCGTCACCTTGCCTGCTGTCATCGGCGCCACATTGTAGGAGTCGGCAACAGCGTTGAGCGATGCACCCGTCAGCAAGACGAGCAACAGAGATAGAATGTTTCGTAGGCTTTTGTTCATATTCGTCGATTTTAATTGTGTGATTCTTTTGTTCGGTGCCTATAATCTTTTGCTATAGGCACCGTATCTCTCTAATATTTTATTTAATCCTTTATTATCGGCAATTTGATTGTGAACTTCGTTCCCTTGCCGTATTCGCTCTCAATAGAGATGTCGCCGTCGTGGAGCATAACGATCTTCTTAACGTAAGCCAATCCCAATCCGAAGCCTTTCACATCGTGTACGTTGCCGGTATGAACGCGGTAGAACTTGTCGAACACCTTGCGGAAGTTGTCCTTCTTTATGCCCAAACCGGTGTCGCGTACGGAGAAGTAGAGGTGGTCGTTGTCGTTCCAAGTGCGTAGATATATATCTACTGGCTGGTCGGGTTTGCGATACTTCACGGCGTTGTCCAAGAGATTGTTGAGTACGTTTTGGAAGTGTACCTCGTCTACGTACAGCGTTGAGTCGACAGCCTCAATCTCTGTGTATATCTTTCCGCCTGTGTGTTCCACGCGCAGCGAGAATGAGTTGGATATGTTCTCAACCATCTCGTTGAGGTCGAGCTTCTTCTTCTTGAACACAGCCTTCTTGCGGTCGAACATCGACATTTGCAGCACCTTCTCTACAAGGAAACGCAGACGTTTCGACTCGTCGAAGATAACTTGACCCAAGTGCTTCGTCATAGCCGGACTCTTTGTTACCGACTCGTCGTTCATCATCTGGGCTGCGAGCGAAATGCTTGCGATAGGTGTCTTCAGTTCGTGTGTCATATTGTTGATGAAGTCGTTCTTTATCTCGGTGTAGCGTTTCTGCCTAAAGATAACTACGATTGTGAAGATGAACGTCACGAGCAACACGAGTGTGAAGGCTACAGACGGAATCATGAATCTAACAGACGAGAAGATGTACGAACCCATGTCGGGGAAGTGGATGCGCACAACGCCCATCTTCGATTGCGGGTCGTTGCGGAACAATACCTGCGAGTAGGTGAACTCTTCGCCTTCGTCTGTGTAATCAGGACAGCGATATACCTCGCGTCCGTCCTGTGTGCTGACGGTAAAGTGGTATGGTATGTTCACTCCGTTGTTCATCAACTCTGCTTTGAGGTCCTGATCGAGCAACTTGAAGTTGATGCGTTCCTTAAGCGGACGCTCCGAAGCGGAGTAGAGTATAGAGTAGACCACCTCGTCGAGCAGCGCCTTCTGATAGATGTAGCGGTTCTTTACTATTTCCTGCAGCGACTTTGAGGCTTCGCTTAGCGAGTTCTTGTCCGTATGCAGAATCATTCCCTTCGGCATCTGCGATGGCTTTATCGTGATTGTCTTTAACTCGAACGAAGAATAAACCGTGCCGTCCTTTCCTGCTACAGAGTATTGGTGCGACTGCTGAATGCTTCCGTCCATGTTGCCAGTGCGTGTACCTACAGAGTCCTTGCGGAAGGCGCGACGTTCAGTCTCGTTCACGTCCTTCTCAAGATAACGCAGGGTCTCGTTGAGTTCCAGATTGCGTGAAGCCTGATACAAGGCGCGGTTGACCGACTCATCGAACTGCTCCTTTTTCATGTCTACCATCGCCTGGATGTATTTCAGCTGAAGGAATAGCAAGCCAAGGAAAGAGAATCCCATGATGATTGCTATGGTCCATATTGTCTTTTTCTTCATAATCTTAAATCTTACATCTGCAAAGATAAATATCTTAGTTGATACTGATGTGAAAATAGTTAATAAAAAACGAAAGATTCGCAATTATTAACCAAAATAAGCGGTTATAATTGCGAATCCTTAATTATGTGTAAAGCATTGAGCTTTCTGATATCATAATAATCTATGCGTTTATGTACATCATATATCGTTTATTACTTTTATATATATTGTGCAGCTTTTACTGTCTCGAACTGATAAAGCCTTCAAGGTTTGCATATTTGCGTTTCATCAGTCGGTTGTAGACGTTGCGCAGCCACAATCTGTGTGTTGCAATGAAACAGAGTCCGATGAATAGCATTGTCAGATAGGCAACGTTCTCTGAGAATACAGACTGCAGAATGTTTACAAGAATATTCGGCACAATAAACACGGTAACTACCAGGACAATTTGAATGTAATTGGTTTTCAGTCCGGCTTTGTCTGTCATCTTGGTGTTCAGCGGAACCGTTATTTTGTTATACACAGCTGTCTGAAAGGCGATGAAGAACTGGAAGCCCATTGTGAATATCATGTAGCTCACGAGCATCAGCAGCGACCACTTGCCGCTTATCACTGCGGGCAGCATAAGCAGGAATGGCGCAATCAATAGCAGAGAGTAGAAAATATATTTTGCCTTGAGCAGCGAGAGGATGTTCTCGCGGTGTGTAAGCAGACAGTCAATATAGTTGCCCTCATAGCTCATCAGTCCGATAAGATTCATCGTGCCGAATATCATAAATGCATACAATCCCCAGAAGTTTGTCATGCCATCAGAGTCGTACACGTCCGACAACACTATAAACGCGCAGAGCAAAGCCATAGTGAAGAAGCCCGATTTCAAAGCTTTCTTTGGAGTAGCGTTTCTAAGGAGCAGCTTCATCTCGAGCTGCATGAAGAGTCCTATCTCGCCATACTTCTCGAAGAAAGCGAACTTGTTCACTTTCTTCACGCTCTTCTTCACTTCAGAACGCATAAGCTCTTTCTCTATGCTTGCGTATTGCAGACGACGGTTGATAAGTACAATCGCAGCAAGCGCTATAATACCAAATAATATCGGCAGCACACTATGCTTATCGAGCATTGCGCCAACGTATGAGTAGATATCCGTAAACTGTGCCCAGCCTGCGTTGCTACCAACGTACAGCGGCATTGCCTCTATACCATATATTATAATAGGTAGCGCCCACCATAGTTCGGTTTGTTTGATGAGTGTGCGTGCTATCGCGTACCACTGGCTGTTGATGAGTATGAGCACCAAGCAGAGCAGCATTGTCTGCATAGCTGTTGCAAGACCATAGCTGAACACTATCGACATTAACGCATAAGGTAATAAGAATGCGAACCAAATGAAGTTGCCTTTACTGATGAGCGAGTTGTAGACGAATGCGTCAATACATGTGTAGCGTGGCAAAGGTAGCAATATATAAGGCTTGACGATGTGTGCAGGAGTCTGCTGCATCGTAAACCTCATGCCGAAGTCGACAAGCAAGAGAAACGGCATGACTATGAACAGATTCTCTGTAGCCGTTGTCGTATTATCGCTGTTTGTTAATTGAGAGAACAATATCGCCAATCCCATAAGATAGATGACGAGAATAAGCATCGAAAGATAAATGAAAAACTTTGCTACCTTGTTTTCCATAGCACTCAGACTGCGGTTGTCGGCAATTCTACGATGCCGCAACAGCAGTCTGATGAGTTCAAATTTAGGGATGGTGTATTTCATATAAGTATTAAGTCTTTATTATCGCAAATCGATAACTTCAGCAGTGGGGTAGTCTTTAGAGTTAAACGTGAAGATACGGTCAGAAAGATTCTTCGGTGAGAAGTTGCTCACGGTGATAGTGCTCCATTTGCCCTTATGCTTCATCTTTACCTTTGATGGCACGCCGGTTTTGCGGTTTATCGTGATATACATCTCCGGAATGCCTCTGTTTGGGTTCTGAGCCACAAGGTGTACCTCGTTGTTTGCGCCTGCGTTAGTGGCAGACATCTTGTAGCCGGTTTTGTAAATGGTGATGAAAGAATAAGGATTCATCATCTGCTGCTGAGCCTGAGTAGGTGTACTTACGTTCACTTCGTTGTTCTTCTTCACGTAAGTCCACTGCGTCTTGCCGTTATACCACACCGTCATTTGCGGAGTGCGTGCGTTGAACTTGTTGCCCTTTATGGCTATAGTGCCCGACACCTTGCCAGTTGCAGCACTGCTCATCGTGAACGAAGCGCTTGCTCCGCCCGATCTGCCTACCACCTTTGCGGCACGGTCGAGAATCTTTCGTGCTGCATTGTTCTTCTGTGCGGCGCTTGTGCTCACACCAAGCCAAGCCATGCACATTGCCATCATAATTCCTAAAAACAAACGTCTCATAATATGAATGTGTTTAAAATTATATTTCGTTTAATTGCCTCACGGCATGTCTGTTCTGCCGTTAGCCTCTCAGCTGGTTCATGATTGCAGTAAGCTGACTCTCGTCTGCCACAAGTACATCGCGAGGCTTGCTGCCGTGAGCCGCTCCTACGATGCCAGCCTTTTCGAGCTGGTCCATGAGTCGTCCGGCGCGGTTGTAGCCGATAGAGAAGCGGCGCTGAATCATACTCGTGCTGCCTTGCTGGCTGACGATTACAGAGCGTGCTGCCTCCTCAAAGAATGGATCGAGATTGCCCATGTCTGCACCGCCGGTGTTGCTGCCGCCGTCAGAGTCGTCGCTCTTAGGTTCTGGCAATTCCATAGGATGAGTCGGACCCGACTGGTGCTCGATGAACTCGTTGATTTCGCAAATCTCTTTAGTGCTGATGAATGCGCACTGCACACGAGTAGGTTCGTTGCCGTTGAGATAGAGCATGTCGCCCATACCGATGAGCTGGTTGGCACCCGGACGGTCGAGGATGATGCGCGAGTCGGTCATAGAGCTAACCTTGAATGCGATGCGTCCAGGGAAGTTAGCCTTGATGTTACCCGTGATGATTGACGTAGTAGGACGCTGCGTAGCGATAATCATGTGTATGCCGACTGCACGTGCCAGCTGTGCGATACGTGCGATAGGCATCTCCACCTCCTTGCCCGCAGTCATGATAAGGTCGCCGAACTCGTCGATGATAACCACGATGTAAGGCATGAACTCGTGTCCGTGTTCCGGATTGAGTCGGCGGTGCAGGAACTTGTCATTATATTCCTTTATATTACGCGCACCGGCGAGCTTCAGCAAGTCGTAGCGGTGGTCCATGAGTGTACACAGACTCTTCAGTGTGCGTACTACCTTCGTAACGTCGGTGATGATAGGTTCGTCGTCGTCGTCAACCTGCGCCATGAAGTGGTCGGCGATAGGCGAGTAGACGCTGAACTCCACCTTCTTCGGGTCGATGAGCACTAACTTCAGTTCGTTCGGATGCTTCTTGTAGAGCAGCGAAGTGATGATGACGTTCAGACCGACTGACTTACCCTGACCCGTAGCACCGGCTACAAGCAGGTGAGGAATCTTAGTAAGGTCTGCCATGAACACCTCGTTGGTGATGGTTTTTCCGAGTACGATAGGCAGGTCGTACTTCGACTCCTGGAACTTCTTCGAGTTAAGGATGCTCTCCATCGACACGTTATGGCGCTTCTTGTTCGGCACCTCAATACCGATAGTGCCCTTGCCCGGTATCGGCGCAATGATACGCACGCCGAGAGCCGAAAGGCGCAGCGCGATGTCTGCCTCCAGACCGCGAATCTTGGTGATGCGGATGCCTTCAGCAGGAGTGATCTCGTAGAGCGTGATGGTCGGACCGACAGTTGCCTTTATTTCGCAGATGTCGATGCCGAAACTCTTCAGTACCTTGATAATTTCCTCGTTGTTCGCTTTGATTTCGTCCATATCAATGTATGGCTTGCCTCCGTTCTCGTCCTTGGTGAGCAGGTCGAGTGTCGGGTGCTTGTATCGTGTGAACGGTTCAAGCGGATTGATAGGCGTGTTGATTGTGTCGTCAGTAAGGTTGCCGCCCTTGGCCTTCTCGTCCTTTCCGACCTCAACTGTCAGTTTGTCGTCGCCTGTCTTCATGGGTTTTACGTCAGGTGTAGCCGTTGCAACGGGCGTAGCCTGCGCCTTGCTGGTCTTCTTCTGTCCGAGGTTAGAGAACTCCGTAAGGTCGATGACTGGTGTCGGTTCAGCCGACTTTGCCGTGTCTTTCTTCGCATCGGCAGTGTTGCTGCTTGTTGCAACCGATGCGGTGTATCCTTTCTCTACGCTTGTTGTCTCGCTGTCGTTATTGTTCAGTTTGTCTGTAACAATCTCCGACGCCTTACCCGTGATTGATTTCAGCGGGTTGAACATGCGGCGTACCCATGTGATGGTCTGCTTGCTGATGAATGTGAGCAGCGCTATTGCCACGAAGAACAGCAATGCAGTGAGTCCAGGAGGGCCTACTATGTTCTCTATGAAGTTCACGCAGACGGCTCCGTGGTTGCCTCCGGGGTTGAATATCGCCTCGGGCAGGAGTGGAGCAAGCACTTTTGCGAGGAATATAGACACCCATATCATAGACACACCCATGCCGAAGAACCACTTCCATAAGCTCAGCTTGTATATTCCCATTGTCTTGATGCCTGCCACGAACAGGAAACAAGGAATCAGGAAGGCTGCGTAGCCGAAGTGCTCCGTGATGAGTATGTATGATATGATAGCTCCGTACGAGCCGCAATAGTTCTTTATTATCTTGTCATGGTTGAGCCACTCTCCTGGACGTAAGTTCTCGAGCAGACTCTGGTCTTCGGCTCCGGTATTTATGTAGGATACCATCGAGACTGTTAAATGTATCGCGAGAATCGCAATCATCATGCCTACCAAGAAGTCTGTTTTCTCACTTTTCAGGATGCTCTGCCATATTGTTGCTTCTTTAGAGTTAGATGCTTTGCGCTCTGTTTTCTTCTTTGCCATATTTTGTTTAAAATTGTGTCGTTTGTTGTGTCGTGTGCATCAAATCGTATGTTATATTCTGTAATGATTCGATTTACGGCTGTTTTCTACCGAAATTGCTTACAAAATTAGTGGAAAAAAGTCGGAAACAGCCATATTTTCGCACTTTTTTTCTAATTTTGCAAAATCTTTCAACATCGAGATGAAAACAATATACAATAAATTTGATAAGAACGTTATAAACGCCCTGCCGTTAGTGGATTTCCCGGGTAAGATCACGGTGGTGCTCAACGAGTCGGAAGCCGACCGCGCGGTGGATTATCTCCTCTCGTGCGAAATGTTGGGCGTTGACACCGAGACTCGCCCCGCGTTCCGCCGTGGGCAGAACCATAAGGTGGCGCTGTTGCAGGTTGCCACCAAAGACCAGTGCTTTCTGTTTCGTCTTAACCATATCGGCTTGCCCGATTCGCTTGTGCGCTTGTTGAGCAACAAGATGGTGCCAATGATTGGTCTTTCGTGGCACGACGACCTGCTCTCGCTCCATCGCCGTCGCGAGTTTGAGCCAGGCTGGTTCATCGATATCCAGGACATCATAGGCAACATTGGCGTGCAGGACAAGAGTCTGCAGAAACTTTACGCCAATCTCTTCGGCGAGAAGATAAGCAAGCGCCAGCGCCTCACCAACTGGGAGGCGGATGTGCTCACCGACAAGCAGAAGGAGTATGCCGCTATCGACGCATGGGCGTGCATAAAGCTCTACAACGAGATAATGCAGCTGATGGCTACCCACGACTACGAACTGAAGGTTGTGGAGGAGAAGCCTGCCGAGTAATGTATAAATACAAACGACTATATGTACAAAAATCTATATTTAAAGAAGGGTAAGGAGGAAAGCCTCAAGCGTTTCCATCCTTGGATATTCTCTGGCGCTGTAGCGCAGATTGAGGAGGGCGTAGAAGAAGGCGAAATCGTGCGCGTTTTCACCTCGCAAGGCGACTTCATCGCTGTCGGCATGTATCAGATCGGTTCTATCGCTGTGCGCGTGTTGTCTTTCCGCGACGTAGAGATAGACGGCGAGTTCTGGCTCTCGCGCCTCCAGTCGGCTTGGCAGATGCGTCAGGCTATCGGACTCATTGGTCGTGAGAACAACAATACGTTCCGTCTTGTTCACGGTGAGGGTGACAATCTCCCCGGTCTTGTCATCGACTGCTATGGCGACACCGCGGTTATGCAGGCTCACAGCGTGGGTATGCACCTCGTTCGCCATGAGATATGCGAGGCTCTCGTGAAGGCTTCTGAGGGCGAGATCAAGAACGTTTACTACAAAAGCGAGACAACGTTGCCGTTTAAGGCGGACGTGGAGCATGAGAATGGTTTCATCTACGGTTCGATGGGCAGCGACGTGGCTATGGAGAACGGCTTGAACTTCCATATCGACTGGCTGAAGGGTCAGAAGACGGGCTTCTTCGTCGACCAGCGCGAGAACCGCCACCTGCTCGAGACTTACTCTAAGGGTCGTTCGGTGCTCAATATGTTCTGCTACACGGGCGGCTTCTCGGTTTACGCCATGCGTGGCGGCGCCAAGCTGGTTCACTCCGTTGACAGCAGCGCCAAGGCTATCGAGCTGACAAACAGAAACATCGAGCTTAACTTCCCCGGTGACGAGCGTCACGCAGCGTTCTGCGAGGATGCGTTCAAGTTCCTCGACGCCAACGATAAGACATACGACCTCATCGTGCTCGACCCGCCTGCGTTCGCCAAGCATCGTGCAGCTCTGCGCAATGCGCTGAAGGGCTACACACGCCTCAACGTGAAGGGATTACAGCGCATCAAGCCCGGTGGCATCCTCTTCACATTCAGCTGCTCGCAGATAGTGACAAAGGAGAACTTCCGCAACGCTGTCTTCACAGCTGCGGTGCAGGCTAACCGTAAGGTGCGCATCCTGCATCAGATTCACCAGCCTGCCGATCACCCGATTAACATCTACCATCCGGAGGGCGAATACCTCAAGGGATTGGTGCTTTATGTAGAATAAAAACAAGACTGTGGAAAAATCTTCTGCGATAATCAATTCGTTCGTGGACAGAGTGCGACGCTTCGCCTCTGTCCACGAATTGTTCGTTTATGGGGGCAAGTATATTGTGGCACTTTCGGGCGGCGCAGACAGCGTGTCGCTGCTCTTTGTGCTGAAACATCTGGAGCACGAACTGGGCATAAGCGTTGAGGCTGCTCACTGCAACTTCCATCTGCGTGGCGCCGAATCGGTGCGCGACGAGGAGTTCTGCAAGCAACTTTGTGAGCGTCTTTCCGTGCCTCTGCATCTCATCCACTTCGACACGCAGGCTTATGCCGACCTGCATCGGGTGAGTATTGAGATGGCTGCGCGCGACTTGCGCTATGGTTATTTCGAGAACCTGCGCCGCGATATCGAAGCGCAGGATATCTGCGTTGCACATCATCGCGACGACAGCGTTGAGACCGTTCTGCTCAACCTCGTTCGCGGCACCGGATTGCGTGGGCTGCGAGGCATTCAGCCGCGCAACGGCAACATCATTCGACCTCTGCTTTCGCTTAGCAGAGAGGATATAGTGCAGTATCTTGACGCTCTCGGTGAGAGTTATGTTACAGATTCAACCAATCTGCATAACGACGTGAAACGCAACAAGATACGTCTTGACGTAATGCCGCTGTTGCGCGAGCTTAATCCGAGCGTAAGCCAGTCGATTTTCGAGTCGTCGCTGCGTGTTGGCGAGGCTCTGAAAGTGTTTGATGAGGCAATGAAGCGAAGCATTGCCGACGTCACAGCCACCTCACCATCTCACCATCTCACCATCTCACCACCTCACCATCTTGTCATCTCTGTTGAACGACTTAAGCAGCAGCCTTCGCCCGAATATACTTTGCACGAAATACTCAGCAGTCGCGGCTTCACTTCGGCGCAGATTGAGCAGATATACGGTTCGCTCGACACCTGCTCTGCAGGCAAAATCATAGCCTCCGATTCGCACGAACTCGCCTTCGACCGCGGTTCTCTACTCGTTCAGCCGAGAACAAATGTAGCCGATGCTGCACGCTCAATGCGCATACCCGAAATCGGCACGTATGTGTTCAGCGACAGTTTAAAGATAAAGATAGCGGCGGAAGATTGTGGCGACGATTACGTGCCGAGTCGCGCAGCCGACTGCGTATGTCTCGATGCATCGGACATCAAGTTCCCGCTCACGCTGCGCCACATTGAGCAGGGCGACCGCTTTGCTCCCTTCGGCATGAACGGCATGAAGCTCGTAAGCGATTATCTCACCGACCGCAAGAAGACCGTCTTTGAGAAACGTGCCCAGCTCGTAGTCACCGACGCACAGCAACGCATAGTCTGGCTTGTAGGCGAGCGCACCGACAATCGTTTTCGCATCACCCCACACACCCAACAAGCCCTCCGCCTCACCATTACCGTTGCGCGGTAACCATGTTGCCGTTGTGCAATAACCATGTTGCCGCAGCGTGGTAACCATGTTGCCGTAGCGTGGCAATCAAGTTGTTGTAGCGTGGCAATTAAGTTCTCCAAGGGGGTGCACTTGTAGGGGGTGCACTTGTCTCCGCTCGGCTTTGCCGCTTGCCAGAGCAAGAAGTGCACCAACTAAGTAATCGTGTACCAACCAACCAGTAGAGAAGTGCACCCCCTAAGCAACTGCACCAACCAACCCCAACCAAAATCTCACAGCATAGCTGGGAGATAGCCTGGTAGATATCCCCATCCAAGAAATATCTACCAGCCTTTATTGCCTTGATAATAAGTGCAGTACGCCGTTTCTGGAAGATATGGTAGATTTTTATCACAACTGGCATATAATTCGGAATTTTTATCTAAATTTGCATCAAAATCAAATAAGCATAACAATGGAACTATCTATATACAGTTTTTCACTTTGTACCGCACTGCCGTTAATGTTATTCTTCGGCTTTTATTTTTTGTTTGCAAAGACTCCTGAAAAGAAAATTTTCAAGAATTATCTCCGCTCCCGACAGATTATGGGTATAGCTATGTTGCTGCTTTCTGCAAACTATTCGGTACATTTCTTCTTTGGTATCCGATTCAAAAATGCGGATTCTGCCATATTGATGAACATGTCCACATACTTTCTGTGCTATTCTCTGTTCAGTTCGGCATTGATAATGTTGCTTGATCGTTTTTACATTACCAAACGGCGTGTGTGGACACATATCATTTTATGGATTATATTTTCAACTCTTTCCGGAGTTGTGTTGTTCCTGTTGCCAAGCGGAATCATGCAAAAATTCTCTTTATTTGCTTTAGCTGCCTGGTTAGTCGTTTTTGGAGTCGTTTTAGCTCGCAGAGTCATAATTGCATATCGTAGAGCCATTCGGATTTTCAA
>ERZ1024483.350-NODE-350-length-13013-cov-7.524232_pt1 | contig 13013 bp, 9 predicted proteins | sample MGYA00520799_ERZ1024483 | MGnify/ENA primary metagenome ERZ1024483 (study PRJEB33242, sample SAMEA3444315) | Homo sapiens | biome: Host associated; feature: Gastrointestinal tract; material: Stool | place: Uganda | collected 2011-01-01 ...
TGAGCATGGTTCGCAAGCAGTTAGGCTTGGAAAATCCTAATATCTTCCCTACAGCAGGTGCCTATGTAAGTCCTGAGGTAGAGGAGTTCGTACACTCTGTTGGTATCAATATGGTGGTGGGTTATGGCTTGACCGAGAGTCTCGCCACCGTATCTTGCGATCATCCTGACAAGAAGCGCAGTCTGGGTTCTGTGGGCCGTCCTATCTCCAGCATTCAGATTAAGATAGGTGAGGATAATGAGGTGCTCCTCAAGGGTCCTACCATCACTCCGGGCTATTATCATCGTGACACCACCAATGCCAAGGCATTCGACAAGGATGGATTCTTCCATACCGGTGATGCCGGTTACATGAAGGATGGCGAACTTTACCTCACCGAGCGTATCAAGGACCTGTTCAAGACATCGAACGGTAAGTATATCGCTCCTCAGCAGGTAGAATCGTTGCTCCTGGTAGATAAGTTTATCGATCAGGTGGCTGTTATTGCCGACCAGCGCAAGTTCGTATCAGCCCTCGTCGTTCCAGAGTTCCGTCTCGTGGAGGACTGGGCACGTGAGCATCATATCGCCTTCACTTGCCGTGAGGACCTGTGTGCCAACGAGAAGGTGCAGAAGATGCTGATGGACCGTATTCAGATTCTCCAGCAGCATCTGGCTTATTATGAGCAGATTAAGCGCATCACTCTTCTGGCTCACCACTTCTCTATGGAGTCGGGTGAGTTGACCAATACCTTGAAGATTCGCCGCCCTATCATCAACAAGAATTACAAGGCGGAGATTGACAAGATGTATGAGGAGTAATCATAAAGTTTAAAGTTAAACGTTTATAGTTAAGAGTTAATGATTACAGCTGACCAGTTGAAGGATGTGATGGACAGAGCCGACGCTCTGCATCGCTATCTCAATATAGACCAGAAGAAAGTAGAATTCGAAGAGGAGCAGCTCCGCACCCAGGCTCCAGACTTTTGGGAAGACCCGAAGTATGCACAGGAGCAGATGAAGAAAGTGAAGGGCATCCAGAAATGGCTCGACGGTTATAAGACTGTACGTCTTTATGCCGATGAACTGCAGCTTGCCTTCGATTTCTATAAAGATGAAATGGTGACTGAGGAAGAGGTGGATGCCGATTATGCCAAGGCGATAAAAGCCATCGAAGACCTGGAGTTGAAGAACATGCTTCGCCAGAAGGAAGACCCGATGGACTGCGTGCTCAAGATTAATTCCGGTGCCGGTGGTACCGAGAGCCAGGACTGGGCACAGATGCTGATGCGTATGTATATGCGCTGGGCTGAGGCTCATGGCTACAAGGTAACCATCACCGATATGCAGGAAGGCGATGAGGCTGGTATCAAGAGTGTGACCATGACCATCGAGGGCGGCGAGTACGCTTATGGTTATCTGAAGAGCGAGAATGGTGTGCACCGACTGGTGCGTGTTTCTCCTTTCAATGCCCAGGGCAAGCGAATGACCAGTTTCGCCAGTGTCTTCGTAACTCCGCTGGTAGATGATACCATCGAGGTATATGTTGACCCAGCCAAACTCTCCTGGGATACCTTCCGTTCGAGTGGTGCCGGTGGTCAGAATGTGAATAAGGTTGAATCCGGTGTCCGTCTGCGTTATTGGTATACTGACCCTGATACCGGCGAGGAAGAAGAAATCCTCATCGAGAACACCGAGACCCGTGACCAGCCAAAGAACCGTGCCAAGGCATTGTTGCTCTTGAAGAGCCAACTCTACGACCGCGCCATGAAGAAGCGTCTGGAGGCTAAGGCTAAGATTGAGGCTGGTAAGAAGAAGATAGAGTGGGGAAGCCAGATTAGAAGTTATGTCTTCGACGACCGTCGTGTGAAAGACCACCGTACCAACTATCAGACATCGGATGTAGATGGCGTGATGGACGGCAAGATAGATGATTTCATCAAGGCATACCTGATGGAGTTCCCTACGAATGATGACGAACAACAATAATAATCTAAAAAATATACGACTATGAGTGGAAATAAAGACTTAAGAAGAGCCAAACATGAGGCTTATCAGAAGAAACAGGCTGCAAAAGGCGAGAAAGTAATCAAGTGGATATTTATAGGATTGATAGTCCTCGGTATTCTTTTTGCCATTTATGCAACAACATTAGTATAAAACAATGAGTGGATTAGAGATAGAAAGAAAATTCCTCGTTAAGAAGGGCGACGCTTACAAAAGCGCCGCCTTTTCTTCTAGTCATATCCAGCAGGGATATATTCCTGCCGAGGGGGCTACGGTGCGGGTTCGCACACGGGATGAGAAGGCTTACCTTACCATTAAGGGCAAGTCGGTAAATGGCGGCATGACCCGCTATGAGTTTGAAAAGGAGATAACGATGGACGAGGCGCAGCATCTCCTGCAACTTTGTCAGGGTGGCGTCATCGATAAGCGTCGCTATCTGGTGAAAAGTGGCAGTCATACCTTCGAGGTAGATGAGTTCTATGGCGATAATGAAGGTTTGGTCATGGCAGAGGTGGAGTTGGCTAGCGAGACCGAAGCCTATGAGAAACCTGATTTCATCGGCATGGAGGTAACAGGTGACAAGCGATTCTACAATTCGCATCTCTTGGGCAATCCTTTCTCGAAGTGGCGTGATACCTTGCCGGCTGAATATCGTTAGAAAATGTATCGAAAAGGTCATTTCTGCGTCCTAAAACAGACTAAATAGCATAAATATTACTAAATTTACGTTTTTGCTTTCAAATAATTCATATATTTCAGAATTATTTTATAATTTTGCACGAAGAAAAATTAAAAAGTAAGAAATTAGTAATAGAAAGATAGAAATGACAGATTCAAATAGAGGAAGTTTTGGTAGCAAGATTGGATTGATTCTTGCTACAGCAGGTGGCGCCGTAGGTTTGGGTAACGTATGGCGCTTCCCTTATATGGCTGGTCAGGAAGGTGGCGCAGCCTTTATTCTGGTATACATCGGAAGTGTGCTCCTGTTGGGCATTCCATGTATGATTTCTGAGTTTATCATCGGCCGTCATGGTGCCTCAAATACCGCACGCGCCTATACCAAACTCTCTAATGGTACGGCATGGAAGTGGGTAGGCTATCTTGAGGTGCTTACCGGTTTCCTGATTACGGGCTATTATGCGGTGGTTTCGGGCTGGTGTCTGCAGTATGTCTATGCCAGCATCATGGGCGAACTGCATGGTGACCCTACCTTTGTGGCGAATTACTTCAAGGAGTTTTCTTCTGATCCTGTGCGTCCGGTTATGTGGACGGTAGCGATATTCCTGATTTGTCATTTCGTGATTATTCATGGTGTGCGCGGCGGTATAGAGAAGGCTTCTAAGGTGATGATGCCTCTCCTGTTCATCCTGCTTTTGATCATTGTGGTAGCAGCTTGTCTGTTGCCGGATGCTGGTAAGGGCGTGGAGTTTCTGTTGAAGCCTGATTTCGGAAAGGTAGACAGAAACGTGTTCCTGAATGCCTTGGGACAGTCGTTCTATTCTATGAGTATCGGTATGGGCTGTATCTGTACCTATGCCTCTTACTTCAGCCGTCAGACCAATCTCTTCAAGAGTGCTTTGCAGATTTCCATCATCGATTTGCTGGTAGCAGTACTGGCTGGTCTGATGATTTTCCCTGCAGCCTTCTCTGTAGGAGTATCACCGGATAGTGGTCCTTCGCTCATCTTTATCACTTTGCCGAATGTCTTTAATCAGGCGTTTGCATCGTTACCTGTATTGGGATGGATTATCTCGCTGCTTTTCTACGTATTGCTGTCGGTAGCTGCCCTGACCTCGCTGATGTCACTTCATGAGGTGAATACTTCTTTCTTCTATGAGGAGTTGAAGATAGACCGCAAGAAGGGTGCTACCATCGTTACGGTTTCCTGTGCCATCATCGGAGCCTTCTGCTCGCTCTCTTTGGGTGCAACAGATAAGCTTTCGTTCTTCGGAAAGGCGCTGTTCGATTGGTTCGACTTCGTTACGGGTCAGATATTCCTTCCTCTGGGAGGATTCCTTACCTGCCTGTTCCTGGGCTGGTATGTACCTAAGCAGATCGTACAGGATGAGTTTACTAACTGGGGAACCTTGAAGGGCCGTCTCTTCAGTATTTATCTTTTCCTGATTAAGTTCGTTTGTCCTGTCCTCATCTTCCTGGTATTCCTGAACCAGTTTGGTGTTTTCGGATAACAACAAACACTACACATTAAATACTAAGATAATGGAAACAAGAGGAAATTTTGGTAGTAAGTTGGGCGTTATTCTTGCCACAGCTGGCTCGGCAGTCGGTTTGGGTAATGTGTGGCGTTTCCCTTATATGGCAGGTCAGAATGGTGGTGCCGCCTTCATTCTCATCTATTTGGTATGTATCATCCTGCTCGGATTGCCTGGCATGATGAGCGAATTCATCATCGGCCGCCATTCCGCTTCTAATGCAGCCCGAGCTTATTCCAATTTGGGTAAGCATAAGGCTTGGGGTGCTTTGGGCTTGATGGGTGTCATCACCTCTATGATTATCCTGGGTTTCTATGCCGTAGTGGCTGGCTGGTGCCTGCAGTATCTCTATGCCAGTATCATGGGCGGTGTTCATGGCGATGCGGAGTATGTGAAGACCTATTTCCAGACCTTTTCAGCCGATCCTATCCGTCCTACCTTATGGGCAGTAGGTTTTATCCTGCTTACCCACATGGTGGTAGTACGCGGTGTGCGCAATGGTATAGAGAAAGCATCCAAGATACTGATGCCTATGCTCTTCTTCCTGTTGATTGTGATTGTGATAGCTTCCTGCTCTCTGCCGGGAGCGATGAAGGGAGTGGAGTTCCTGCTGAAGCCGGATTTCTCTAAGGTAGATGAGAACGTGTTGCTCGAAGCGCTGGGACAGGCGTTCTTCTCTTTGAGTATGGGTACGGCATGTCTGTGTACTTATGCCTCTTACTTCAACAGACAGACCAATCTCTTGAAGTCGGCTACTCAGATTGTGACCATTGATACGGTAATCGCCGTATTGGCAGGTTTGATGATCTTCCCTGCAGCCTTCTCGGTAGGTGTGCAGCCAGACAGTGGTCCTTCGCTCATCTTCATTACCTTGCCAAACGTATTCCAGGAGGCTTTCGGTAACATGCCCGTTGTCGGTTATGTGATTTCGGTGTTGTTCTATGCTTTGCTGGTATTGGCAGCCCTGACTTCTACCATCTCTATGCACGAGATAGGTACCGCCTTTATTTATGAGGAGGGTAAGATAAGCCGTGCCAAGGGAGCCTGGTTCGAGACCATCGTTTGCAGCATTATAGCCGTATTCTGTTCGCTCTCTCAGGGCGCCGTACCTGATTTGGGTTTCTTCGGCAAGGATTTCCTGAGCAATTGTGACAACTTTACTGCCCAGCTTCTCATGCCGTTGAGTTCATTCATCACCTGTCTGTTCCTGGGATGGTATGTGCCAAAGAAGATTGTGCGTGATGAGTTTACCAACTGGGGAACCTTGAAGGGAACTCTCTTCCCTGTTTTCCTGTTCACCATCCGTTTTATCTGTCCAATCTGTATTTTCCTTATCTTCCTGCACCAGTTTGGTGTCATTTAGCAAAACCGGCAAACTTGCAGACAGGCTATCTTGCCCCTAGTAGGCAAGATACGGCTTGATTCTTTCTATTTCGGCAGGTGGAAAGTCTTTGAGGAGACGCAGCTCTTCAGCACTTTTCAGCGGACCATGGGTTCTGCGGTAGTTTACGATTTCCTTTGCCTGGTAAAAGTCCAGGTAAGGATGTTTGCGCAGTTCGGCTAAACTGAGCTGGTTGACATTCATTTTCCGGATATGTTTTGCATCAATATTCATATAGTGGAGGGCTGTCTCGGGCACGCCTTCCACTTCTTGTATCTGGCTCATGGAAACAAAACCGCCTAACCGCTCTCTGTAACGGATGATGCTTCTGGCATAGTAAGAGCCTATGCCGGGAATTTTCTGCAGTTCGGTCGTATCAGCAGAATTGATGTTGATATACTGACCTTCTTTCAGTTTTCGTGGATAACTGTATTGGGTAGTGTCTTTCTTCCTTTCTTCTCTGGTTCTTATAGCCGTCTCTTGATAGCCGTAGTTGTATCTTTCTCTTGGATAAAAGTTGGCAGCCGGCTGGTAGTCTTTACCAATTCTGATAAAGGGTAGCAGTTTTTCGAATTGCTTCTTGGTTAGTCCGTAAACCCGTGCAAAGTCTCTAGGTGTCCTGAAGATACCTCCTTTATTTCGATATTTGATGATGTTTCTGGCTTGCCATGATTCCAGTCCCAGCCGTTGGAAATCAGATTGGCTTGCCGTATTGGGGTCAAAGGCGAATACTTCGCTCGACTGAAGTCCTTCGTCATAATAGCCTGGCTGTTGTCGCGTGGCATGTCTGATGATACTATCGTTATGGGCTTGTTGCTTTTCTGATGGCATGGTTTCTTTAGAACCTACAATGAAAATCATTGTGGTACTGACAACGAGCAGGGTCAGGATTACGAGTAATGCTCGCCGTTCATGGTAATTGATATAAAAAAAATCCTTTAAAAACTTCATAGGCTTACGGATTTTAAGTCTACATGATTGTTTGGTCGGGATTACTGGACTCGAACCAGCGACCTCATCGTCCCGAACGACGTGCGCTACCAACTGCGCTAAATCCCGATATCTGCTGCAAAGGTACATTAAATAATGGACAACACCAACAAAAATAGACTTTTTTATCTTTTTTTGAAAGAAATTTCCCGAAAAATTTGCAGGAACCAGAAAAAAGTATTACCTTTGCACCCGCAAATGATAAATCGCGATTTGTGAAAGTTGGTGCCATAGCTCAGTTGGTAGAGCAAAGGACTGAAAATCCTTGTGTCCCCGGTTCGATTCCTGGTGGTACCACTTCTTTATGAGACTGAATCTTCGTAACAGGATTCAGTCTTTTTTTATGCCCTTTTTTATAATACTCCATTTTACACTTATGAAAACGTTTGCGTATGAAAAATGCGCCAGGATGTTTTATAATAGCTATTTTTTCACTACTTTTGCATTGTAAAATTCAAAAACAAACCAAAAAATAAATCTAACAAACATTCATTAAAATGAAAAAAGCTTATTTGTTATTCTTGGCTGGAATGTTGTCTACGGCTGTATTTGCCGGCAGCAAACAGACGGTTAAGATTGATGGTCAGGTCATAGACAAGACTGTCACAGAGATTACCTTCGATGGCGACAATGTAGTTCTTCAGTATTCAGATAATACATCTGATCAGGCAGACATGTTGCTCGTAACCCTTTCTTTCACTTATCAAACTACCGGCATCAGTCAGGTAGAAGGCATTAAGCAGGCATTGCAAGGTAAGGTTTATAACCTTCAGGGCCAGTGTGTAGGTTCTTCCCCTAAGGGCTTATCTAAGGGTGTTTATATTATTAATGGTAAGAAAGTAATTATCAAATAAAATAAGGAGGATTGAACAATGAAGAAAATGGTATTTACTTTGGCACTCCTCCTGATGAGTTTGAGTGCTGCTGTGGCTCAGACAGGGACATTTAAGATTACCCATGCCGTGGCTCGTAACAGCAAGGTGAACCAGATGTATGTTACCACCAAGTCGGGTGATGTGAAGTATTATAATACTGCAGATTTGACAAGTGTGAAGTTCGAAGGTGATAAGGCAATCATCGCACCTAAATCAGGCTCAGAGAATGATGAGTATGATGCTTCTGTTCAGAAAATCAGTTTCGCAAAGAAAGTAGAGCAGGGCGAAAGTGGTGATATTGACAATCCTGCAGGTGTGATTCAGATTACTGAGGCAAAGGGCTGGCAGGAGTCTGCTTACCTGAAGTGGGCTCCATTCGAGGGCGCTTCTTCTTATAATGTATATGTAGATGACAAGAAGATTGATGCTCAGTTGATTCGTCAGTATGCTTCTTACTATCGTGCCGATGTTCTCGGTTTGAAGGAAGGTACTTATTCTGTAAAGGTTGTTCCTGTCAATGCTGAAGGTACAGAGATTACTGGTGCCAATACTGCTTCTAACTTGGCAGTAAAGAGCTACAACCGTGAGGGCTTTGCTCATTTCAAGTATGCTGGTGTAGGTGCTTATAATAATGATGGTACTTTGAAGGCTGGTGCTAAGGTTCTGTATATTACAGCCAAGACGGCCAAGACTGTTTCTACAACAGTTAATACTGGTAAGCTTGAGACGATTACAGGTCTTCAGTCTATTATTGATGCTTATTCAAAAGGTAAGGATAAAACCCCAATCGCCTTCCGTATCATCGGTAAGGTAAATCTTTCTGATTTGGATCACATTTCAAGTTCTGCTGAAGGATTGCAGATTAAGGGAGCTATGATGAATATGACATTCGAAGGTGTCGGTGATGATGCTACCGTATATGGCTTCGGCTTCTTGCTTAGAGAGGCTGAGAGTGTAGAGTTCCGTAACTTTGCTATCATGCGTTGCCTGGATGATGCCATGTCTCTTGATACTAAAAACTCTCATGTATGGATTCACAACATGGATCTCTTCTATGGTAAGAAGGGTAGTGCTGCCGACCAGGCTAAGGGTGACGGTACTGTAGACATCAAGGGCGATTCTAAGTATGTTACTGTAGCTTACAACCGCTTCTGGGATAATGGTAAGGCTTCTATGTGTGGTATGAAGAGTGAAACTGGTGAAAACTGGATTACTTATCATCACAACTGGTTCGACCATTCAGACTCTCGTATGGCTCGCGTTCGTACCATGAGTGTTCACATGTACAACAACTACTATCAGCATTGTGATGTTTATGGTATTGGTGCAACCAGTGGTTCAAGTATATTCATGGAGTCTAACTACTTTGATGCTGTTAAGCGTCCTATCATGAGCTCTTTGCAGGGTACTGATGCCAAGGGTGATGGTACTTTCTCTGGTGAGAAAGGTGGTTTGATTAAGGCATACGGCAATGTATTTGCCAACAAGCCTGATAACTTCAGCTATATCACATACGTAGAAAACAATACAAGCTTTGATGCTTACGAGGTTTCTGATCCAAGTGAGCAGGTTCCTGCAAGCGTAAAGACTTTGGTAGGTGGTACTTCTTACAACAACTTCGATACCAACTCAAGCCTCATGTATGCATACGCTGCAGATAAGGCAGAAGATGTTCCTTCTATCGTAGAAGGCTTCTATGGCGCAGGTCGTTTGAATCATGGTGACATTGATTTCGTTATTCCTGATGAGACAGTCGTAACAAATGGTCATCAGCAGCCATGGCCTGCTTTGGCAAGCATTCTTGATGCTTATACTTCTGGTGTTGTCAAGGTATTCGGTGAGAGCAATGCTGCTGGCGATGGTGGTTCTACCGGAGGTGGCGAGACTGGTGGTTCTGGCGAAGGTGGTAGTACTGGTGGCTCTACCGGTGGTACAACAGAAGGTGGCAGTACTGTAACTCCTATCGAGGGTACTGTTTTGGTAACATTCACAGATTCTAAGCCTTCAAGTAGCATAGTAACAGTTTCAGGTAACTATGCTACAAATAAGGGAACTGCTACTATTGACGGCACTTCATATTCTACTTGTGTAAAGATGGAGTCTGCAACTAATATCTCAGTAACTGTTGATAAGAAAGTCACAATGACCCTTTATTTCAGTTCTGCAGATAGCAAGACGAACGCCAAAATTGATGGAAAGAAGCCTGCTGAAGTAAATGCAGTTATTGATTCAACAGCTAAGACAATGACTGTAACATTGGATGCAGGTTCTCATACTATTACAAAGCAGGATACATGCAACCTCTTCGGTATTAAACTTGTACCTGTAAAAGAGTAAAGGTATAGAACTGATTTAAAGATTCCTGCCTCTTTAATGACAAAACGGACAAAAGCTAGATAAAGATTTGCTTTTGTCCGTTTTTTCTTTATTTTTGTCTTAAATCTATCTGCTGTTTTCTTCTTTTTTCTCTACTTTTGCAACTGAAAACAATTTTAAACGCAAACTCATTTAAACGTAAACGCAACCTAAAAGTAAAACAATGAAAGCAATCCAGAATTTAGCAAAGAGAAGTTTGCTTCTCGTGGCATTGTTCGTCATCGGATGTCTGCAACTCATGGCGCAGACAAGAACCATCAAAGGTGAGGTGACTGATGCGCAGAATGGTGAGGCTCTGATTGGCGCCACTGTCATGGTGGAAGGCGAAAAGGGCGGTACAGTTACTGATTTTGACGGTAACTTCAGTCTTCAGGTATCTTCTTCAGCCAAGAAGATCAAGGTATCTTATATCGGTTATATTGATAAGGTACTTTCTATCTCTGACAATATGAAGGTGAAACTCGAATCTGACAGCAAGGCGCTGGCTGATGTCGTGGTTATCGGATATGGTACGGCAAGAAAGAGTGACCTGACTGGTTCCGTAGCTACCGTGAAATCGAAGGACTTTAATAAAGGTCTCGTTTCTTCTCCAGAACAGTTGATCAACGGTAAGGTTTCGGGTGTACAGATTATGTCCAACAGTGGTTCTGCCTCTGCCGGTAGTACCATCCGTGTGCGTGGTGGTGCATCTCTTAATGCCAGCAACGACCCTCTTATCGTGCTCGATGGTGTGCCATTGGAGCAGGGTGGTATCTCTGGTAACAGCAGCAACTTCCTCAGCATGATCAACCCTTCTGATATCGAGAGCATGACTGTATTGAAGGATGCTTCTTCTACAGCCATCTATGGTTCCCGTGCATCTAACGGCGTCATCATCATTACCACCAAGAAGGGACAGCAGGGTGCTGTAAAGGTGAACTTCAATACCACCAACAGTTTGCAGACCCGTGCGCAGATGGTAGATATGCTGAGTCGTGATGAATTTGTGAATGTCATCAACCAGTTTGGTACAGATAACCAGAAGTCATTGCTCGGTACAGCCAATACCGATTGGAACGATGAGGTTTACCGCACAGCTTTCGGTACAGATAATAACCTCAGCGTGAGCGGCAGCATCGACAAGTGGTTGCCATTCCGCGTGTCTGTAGGCTATTACAACCAGAGCGGTCTGGTTCGCAAAGATAATGTAGAGCGTTGGACAGGTAACGTGGTATTGACTCCTAGCTTCTTCCAGGATCACCTGAAGTTGACCATCAATGCCAAGGGAACCCTCAATAACAACTCATTCAATAATGGTGGTGCCGTATGGGCTGCTGCCACATTCAACCCAACCATCCCGGTTTATTCCGGCAACGACAAATATGGTGGCTATAATGAGGCACTCGATGCTGATGGCTATCCAGTGAATGCGGGTGTAAGAAACCCTCGCGGTCTGGTTGATCTGTATGATTCAAAGAGTAAGGCGAGCCGCTTCATCGGTTCTATGGATGTAGATTACAAGGTTCATTTCCTGCCAGAACTCAAGCTCCATGCTACCGTGGGTGCTGACTATGCCAAGGGCGACGGAACCGTTTATGTTCCTGCCTACGCAGCACAGAGCTACAACAAGGATGAGTCTTTGGGCGGTAGCGATTACAAGTATGGTCCTCAGAAGAACGAGAACCGCTTGCTTACCCTCTATGCCAACTATGCAAAATATTTCGAAGATATCAAGAGTAATGTAGATCTGACAGCCGGTTACGACTACCAGTACTGGAAGAGTACTACACCTCTTTATTATACCAAAAGTGCGGCAGGCACAAACCTGTCAACCGTAAAGGCATCAGATTACCGTCATGTAATGTTGTCATATTACGGACGTATCAACTATTCATTCGATGGAAAGTATCTTCTGACGGCTACCGTTCGTCGTGATGCTTCATCCCGATTCTCTAAGGATACCCGTTGGGGTACTTTCCCATCTGTTGCTTTGGGCTGGACTTTGACAGAAGAGCCTTGGTTGAAGAACCAGAAGGTACTTTCTAACTTGAAACTCCGTGCCAGCTATGGTGTTACCGGTCAGCAGGAAGGTATCGGTAACTACAACTATCTGCCGGTTTATACCTACAGCGTGACAGGTGCCGAAGCATTCATCAACGGACAGTATATCAATACTTACCGTCCTGAGGCATACGTATCAGACTTGAAGTGGGAGACTACAACCTCCTGGAACTTCGGTCTTGATTTCGGATTTCTGGATGGCCGTATCGGTGGTGCCATCGATTTCTATACCCGTAAGACCAAGGACCTGTTGGCATCAGTACCAACAGCAGCAGGTACCAACTTCTCAAAGACTATCCTTACCAACGTAGGTAATGTAGACAGCAAGGGTATTGAGGTTTCTCTGAATGCAACCCCTATCCAGACCAAGGACTGGGAGTGGAACCTGAGCTACAACTTTACCTGGCAGAACATGAAGGTGAAGAACCTTTCATTGACAAAGGGTGGAAGCCAGACCAACGTGAAGGTAGGTCCATCTATCGATGCTTACCAGTTCCAGGTACTCTCTGAGGGATATGAGCCATACATGTTCTATGTATACCATCAGCTCTACGACTCTAAGACAGGCAAGCCAATCGAGGGTGCTTATGCCGATTTGAACAATGATGGCGAAATCAATGATGCCGATCTCTACCGCTATCATTCTCCAGCCCCTAAGTACATCATGGGCTTGAGCACATCTTTGAGATACAAGCAGCTGACACTCGGTATGAGTTTCCGTGCCAACATCGACAACTACGTATATAATGGCATGGGTATGAGTACAGGTGCTTTTGAGACAGTAAGTTACAACAACTCACAGCTCAACAACCTCAACACCAGCTTCCTGAAGACAGGTTTCAAGACCCGTCAGTATCTCTCTGATTACTACGTAGAGAATGCTTCGTTCCTGAAACTCGACAACCTGAGTTTGAGTTACAATGTAGGCAAGATCAACAAGTGGGCTTCGCTCACCGTATCTGCGATGGTACAGAATGTATTCACCATCACCGGTTACTCAGGCACAGACCCTGAGGTGCCAAACGGAATGGACAACTCATTCTATCCACGTCCTCGCACCTATTCAGTAAGCCTCGGACTTCAGTTCTAACAATCAAAACAGATAACAATGAAACTTAAGAATATATTATATAGTATGATGATGGGAACAGCG
>ERZ1024483.352-NODE-352-length-13004-cov-10.164646_pt1 | contig 13004 bp, 16 predicted proteins | sample MGYA00520799_ERZ1024483 | MGnify/ENA primary metagenome ERZ1024483 (study PRJEB33242, sample SAMEA3444315) | Homo sapiens | biome: Host associated; feature: Gastrointestinal tract; material: Stool | place: Uganda | collected 2011-01-01 ...
GTGCCCTTTGGGGGAGCACGGACAGCTATGCTATGGCATTCGCTGAATAGTTACAAAACTATTTATTGCTCCAGGACCATTATTAATATAATTAGGCACTTCGTGATTTAATATGTAAGGCTTAGTTACTTTGGGACTTTGCTCAAAAATTACTCTTACAGCATACCCATTTGGAGCAAAAAACTCAGGACTATAAAGCTTTCCTCCACCTGCTAAAGAGGTCAAAAATCCATTATTGGTCTTATGTTTATAAAGACAGTATGTACCAAATGTATATTCTTTACCATTATCTGCTTTAAATATATAATCTTTAAGCGGTACTTGATTATCTGCAGATGTAGGCATATTATAGAAAGCATCATTCTCAGCCGAGAACACAATAGTAGCTTCAGTCAATCTGTCTTGATACGTCAAAGTATATGAACCCTCCGACTCCTTGTACAAGTCTGAGCCAGCATATTTTGCCGTTATTGTTGTTGTACCAAACTCTTTCAACGTGAGTTCACCAGTAGAATCATTAACCGATGCAACCTTCTCATTGCTACTTGAATATGAAAGTTTTGCATCAGTAATTGTCTCACCAGTTTGAAGTGTCACACTTGCTGTAGGCAAAGAATACTCCTTACCTTTATATATTGTCAAATCCTTTGAACTGAACGTTACATAAGTAGAATCCTTTATTGCAGATTGTGAGCCTTCAGCTTTATATATTGCAAGCATACGTCGAGGAGCATCGTGATAAGTGTAATCATAGCATGAGAAGCCTGTTCCCTCTGCAAAAAGAAACGCTTTTTTTATTTTATTTTCAAAAACTATTTCAGCATGAGTTTTATCTATTGCTATAGTAGCCATAGATGTATTATCAGGAGTTGATTTTAAAGCTGTAGCATTAGCTATGGAAGGTGTAGATCCGTTAGACAAATAGAACCCATCAGCCGTCTTCAGATAGTAATACTTCGTTGAATTAGTCTTTTCAAGTGTAAGAATTGTAACGATATTACTTGTTGTAGCAACACCATTATCAATAAGAATATCGGTAAAGTTAAAATATTTCACACCATTCCAAGTAGAAATGGCCTTTGATAAATCTTCATTCACCACAATAAACCGATCGCCCACATTCAGCTCTTCGATACTATTAATACGAGTGAACGTTTGTTCTTCTGCATGCACAGACATTCCTGTTCCCATAATAAGACATACGAGAACAAACAGATAATTGAAAAACTTCAATTTGATAGTCATTTAGTGATTAGTTATATTAAAAATGGACGAAGGCGTCCAAACATAAACGGGCACACTTCATGCGATTGGTTTTCTCACACGAAGTGTGCCGGTCTATCTTCTATAATGTTTACTGATGCTGCTCACGAAGCAAATCATTCACAGTCTTCACAGGGTTGAATGTGCCGATTGGCACCTCAACGAAGATTGTGTTCCAGTCGCTCATTGCGCCATTCCAAAGACCTGGAAGCTCGAGAGCCTTAAGCTCCTTGCCGTTCTTGCTCTTAGAAGAGATGAAGCCGGTCTTCTTGTCGACATATTCCGGAAGGTTGAAGCGATTGCCCTTGTAATCCTTTGTAGCACAAACGAGGTCAACCGGGTTGAAGTGTGTACCTTCCTTGAACATGCGTACATACTCCTCGTTGTTTGTATCAATCTGGCTCGACTCAAGAATCTGCGGACTAACTGTTCCGTCGTTGTTGTAGCAGAGGAACGGACCGCCACCAGGCTCGCCTACATTCTTCACTACGCCACAAACGCGGATAGGTCTGTTGAACTTGGTCTTGAGGTATTCAGCCAATTCGGCGTCTGCCATTTCAGCAGCACCTGCCTTCTTGCAGCACAATGTTGTCTCAACGAAATGCAGCATCTCTGCGAGTTTCTCGCGAGAAGGCACGCCAGCCTCGAGTTCTCGCAGATATTCGAACACCTGCATCTGTGTGTCAACAAGAACGCCAGCAATAAGCTTCTTGTACAAAACAGTCTCGTCCTTGATTCTATCCGGCACAACGTTGTCGATATTCTTGATGAACACAACGTCAGCATCAATCTCGTTGAGGTTCTCGATGAGTGCGCCATGACCGCCCGGACGGAACAACAATGTGCCGTCTTCGTTGCGGAACGGAGTGTTGTCTGTGTTTGCAGCTATTGTGTCTGTGCTCGGCTTCTGCTCAGAGAAGCTAACGTTGAACTTAACGTTGAACTTAACGTTGAACTTCTTCTCCATGTAAGGCAGACTCTCTGCCACCTTCTTCTTGAAGAGTTCGAGATGGTCGTGCGAAACCGTGAAGTGAATGTTAGCCTTGCCGTCAGAGCAAGCATAGAGCGCAGCTTCTACGAGATGCTCCTCCATCGGAGTGCGCGGACCATCCTCGTACTGATGGAACAGCAGCAAGCCCTTCGGCAACTGACCGTAGTTCAAGCCCTTTGCCTCAAGCAGGTTTGCTACGACAGCCTTATACTTGCCGTGCTTGATAAGGTCGCAAACACATTCGCCTTCGTTCTCCTTGCACTTTGCGCAAAGAGCCTTCTTAAAAGCGAACTTCTTGATATTGTCGAAGAAGAACTTCTCGAAGTCGGTAGTCGGCTCGTCATAGTCGGCAGAAAGGAACGCAAAGAGATTCTTGAACATACGGCTCGCAGCACCGCTTGCCGGCACGAACTTCACGATAGTATGCTGGTCGCTAAGATAAGCGCTCCAATCGTTAACGTACTTCTCCACTTGCGCAGAGTCTGGCGAGAAGATGCCGTTGCCTACTGCTGCTGCAGCTTCGATCTTCAAGAACGGGAATCCTTCCTTAATCTGTGTGAGTTGATGCTCGATAGCTTCGGGTGTAATGCCTCGCTGTGCTATCTGGGTTAAATCTTGGTTAGAAAACATAATATTGTAGTTTTTAAGAATTAAATTCAAGACTTGGCTTTACACATACAAATGTAAGGACTTTTTCTCAAATGAGGGAAAAAAACACCCATTATTTTATGTATTAGAATTATTATTTATAATTTTGTGGTGATATTGTCTCCGACAATGATTGAATCGTATTTGCATACGTTTTTAAACAGCAATTTAAATTATAACTTATGATAAATTTCCCTTGCGCAAAAATTAATCTCGGACTCAACATCACCGAGAAGCGCCCTGACGGATATCACAATCTTGAAACCGTTTTCTTCCCGATTCCGCTATGCGACGCTTTGGAAGTGCAGACCATGAACGAGGCGTTTCCGTCTGAGCAGAACTGCGATCTTAAAGTGACGGGCAATGGTGTGTGCTGCAACGAAGAGGACAATCTCATAACAAGGGCATACAATCTGCTGGCAGCCGACTATAACCTGCCACGAGTTCATGCCCACCTCTACAAGCATATCCCTACAGAGGCCGGACTTGGCGGAGGATCGAGCAACGCTGCTTTTATGATAAGACTCCTGAACGACAGCTACAAGCTGAACATAAGCAAGGAGGACATGGAGAAGTACGCAGCCCGTTTGGGCGCCGATTGCGCTTTCTTCATCGTCTCTGAACCTGCATACGCAGAGGGCATTGGAGAGATTCTTACGCCGGTTACGATTACCGATAATAATCTGAAAGGCTACAGCATGGTTGTAGTGAAACCGTCATTTGCAATCTCTACAAAGGAGGCGTTTGCACACATCCATCCACAAAAGCCGAGCGTTTCGTGCCGCGACATTGTCGCGCAACCCATCGAGACATGGCGCAACAGACTGACAAACGACTTCGAGGAAAGCATCTTCCCAAACCATCCCGAATTGGCTGCCATCAAAGAGACTCTGTATAACATGGGAGCGGCATACGCACAGATGAGCGGAAGCGGCAGCAGTCTGTTCGGCATATTCAAGGAAAAGGTAGACAAATCGGCATTCGAGAAGCAATTCTCCGACTGCAAGGTCTTTGTCCTTGACATTTAATGATTGCAGACCGCAGAATTTTATGTATTATACATATATTTGTAGCTGATATACAAACAGAATAGAAACTATATAAATTCAAAATAAATGCGCAATACAAACAATACATACAAGACACAAGGAGGCGACAATCTGGTTATCACCGTAAAGGAGAACGCTCCCCTGCTCGAATATCTCATCAATAACGTAAGCGAAAGCCGCTCCAAGTTGAAAGCAACGCTGCAAGGTCGTGGCATTGCCGTGAACGGAAGAATGGTAACTCAGTTCGACTACCAGCTTAAAGCTGGCGACAAGATTATCATCAGCCGCCACAAGAAGCAGAATCAGTTCAAGAGTCGCTACGTTAAGATTGTATACGAAGACAGATGGCTCGTCGTTGTAGAGAAGAATATCGGCATTCTGTCGATGGCAGCAGGCCATTCTTCGCTCAATGTGAAGTCGGTGCTCGACGACTACTTCCTGAAGTCGCGCCAGAAATGCCGCGCACACGTTGTACACCGCCTCGACCGCGACACAAGTGGACTCATGGTATACGCCAAGGACATAGAGACAGAACAGATACTCGAGCACAACTGGCATCAGATTGTTTACGACCGCCGCTATGTCGCAGTAGTGAGTGGCGAGATGGAGCAGGACAATGGCACTATCGCCAACTGGCTGAAGGACAACAAGGCATACATCACATATTCGTCGCCAACTGACAATGGTGGCAAATATGCTGTCACACACTTCCAGGTGCTCAATCGCACCACAGAACACTCGCTCGTAGAGTATAAGCTCGAGACCGGTCGCAAGAACCAGATACGTGTACACTCGGCAGACATGGGACATCCAGTTTGTGGCGACGTGAAATACGGCAACGGCGACGACCCGTTGCATCGTTTATGCCTGCATGCATACATGCTCTGCTTCACCCACCCCGTTACGGGCGAGCCAATGGAGTTCTCTACACCTATCCCTACAGCATTCAGAAGTCTGTTCTAACGAAATCAATTCCGTATGTCTGTGCCTAATTGTCAGTAAATATTATTTACATTAAGTTTTGTTTTTATTTACACAAAACTACAATTAGGCACAGATTTTGCGTAATGATTAATGAATGATGATACTAACAAAAATATATAATTGGAGGTAAAGACTATGGCATTTATTGATTATTACAAAATACTTGGCGTAGACCGCAACATTCCACAAGACCAAGTGCGCGAAGCTTACCGCAAAAGAGCTAAGCTGTTCCATCCGGATCTGCACCCTAACGACCCGAAAGCTAAGGCTAAGTTCCAGGCGCTGAACGAAGCGTATGACGTTATTTCCGACCCTGAAAAGCGAAAGAAGTACGACCAATATGGCGAACGCTGGCGCGAAGCCGACGCTTATGCACAACAAGGCGGTGCCGGCGGTCAGCAGTATTGGAGCAGCAACGGTGGCGGTTCGCCATTCGAGGGCTTCGACTTCTCAAGCTTCGGCGAGGGCGGAGGAGGCTTTTCAAGCTTCTTCCAAGACTTGTTCGGCGCAAAAGCAGGTCGCACACATAGCCGCACACGCAGTTCGGCACGACAGAATACGGGCGAGATGAACGCCAACGTGAATATCGACCTATACACAGCCCTACTCGGCGGCGAGGTGATAATACAGCTTGGCAACGGATCGAAGATAAAACTGAAAGTAAAGCCAGAAACGCAGAACGGCACGAAGGTGCGCTTGCGTGGCAAGGGATATGACCGCGGCGATGGCACAATGGGCGACCTCATCATAACATACAACGTGAAGTTGCCTACAAACCTCAGCGAGCGACAGAAACAGTTGCTCAGAGAGATGCAACAAGGGTAAACGCAATAAGGGTGACAATGTGCAATACATTGTCACCCTTATTATATTTTGAGAAAATTAAATCTCACCGATAGAGTGAAGTCAGACTCCACAATGGCTTCGAATTACTTTACCTTCTCTACGATAGCCTTGAAAGCCTCAGGGTTGTTAACAGCGAGGTCAGCGAGCACCTTACGGTTAATCTCGATACCTGCCTTATGGAGAGCACCCATAAGTGTAGAGTAGCTCATATTCTCGAGACGAGCAGCAGCATTGATACGCTGGATCCACAATGCGCGGAATGTGCGCTTCTTGTTACGACGATCGCGGTATGCGTATGTGAGGCCCTTCTCCCAGGTGTTCTTCGCTACTGTCCAAACATTCTTTCTTGCACCATAGTAACCCTTGGTGAGCTTCAGGATTCTTGTTCTCTTTGCTTTTGAAGCAACATGATTGACTGATCTTGGCATAGTTTTTCTTTCCTTTAAATGTTTTGACTAATAAAATTAACGGAGGCAGAGCAAATCACGAACCTGCTTGAGGTTGCTGTTGTCTACGATTGTCTGATGAACCAGATTTCTCTTCTGCTTCTTTGTCTTCTTAGTCAGAATGTGACTGTGATAAGCGTGATGACGCTTGATCTTACCTGTACCGGTAAAGCGGAATCTCTTCTTTGCACCGGAGTTAGTCTTTACTTTTGGCATTTTTTATTAATTTAAAATTGTTATTTATTATATGTGGCAACGCATATACCAAGGCGTTACGCACATTTATCATGTTGTCTTCTTATTGCTTATTCCTCGCCTTTGAGAGCCTTGAGAGCCTCTGCGCTTACTTTTGCGTTAGCAAGAAGTCCGCCGTTTGTCGGCATCTCCTCTACTCCGTTCTCTACATCCTTAGCAGAACGAGCTTCAGCCTCACGCTTCTCGCGGTCCATCTTCTGCTGACTCTTCTTGACAACGCCAGCCTTCTTCGGAGCGAGATAAAGGAACATCTTCTTTCCGTCGAGCTTCGGAAGCTGTTCTACCTTTGCATATTCCTCAAGATCATTAGCGAAGCGCAGCAAAAGCACCTCACCCTGCTCCTTGAAGAGGATTGAACGACCACGGAAGAAAACGTAAGCACGAACCTTGTTGCCTTCTGTGAGGAACTCCTGAGCGTGCTTCAACTTAAAGTTGTAGTCGTGTTCGTCGGTCTGCGGTCCGAAACGAATCTCCTTGATTTCAACCTTAGCCTGCTTAGCTTTCATCTCTTTAGCATGTTTCTTCTGCTGATAGAGGAATTTGCTGTAGTCAATGAGTCGACAAACAGGAGGTTGTGCGTTAGGAGAAATCTCCACGAGATCCACGCCTTGTTCGCGCGCCATCTCAAGAGCGCTACGAGTCGCCATAACGGTTGAACCACCTTCACTTACTACACGTACTTCCCGAACGCGAATTTGCTCATTCACGCGGTACTGGTTTTTCATTTTGTCATTCTTCATTAAACTATTTTTGATAAGCTAATTCTTTTAAGCGGGTGCAAAGTTACCTATTTTTAGCCGACCAGCAAAATATTTTTGATGCTTTTTTGTCATACAACACGCACATCTTCAATAATTTTTATAATTTTGCATCAAAACACGTATAATTAATATGGAGAATATACATTTTACCGGACTTTCGATAGCTATCAGCACGTTCTTGGTTATCGGACTGTTCCACCCCATTGTCATTAAAGTGGAATACTATTTCGGTGTCCGCCTTTGGTGGATTTTCCTTCTTGCTGGCATTGCATTCATCGTAGGATCGATGCTCACAGCCAACGTCATAGCCTCTTCGATTCTCGGAGTATTGGGAGCCTCTTGCCTGTGGAGCATCGGCGAGTTGTTCGAGCAGAAGCAACGCGTGAAGAAGGGCTGGTTTCCTATGAACCCCAAGAGAAAGGAGGAGTATGAAGACTGAGCTGATACTTGTCGGCAAGACCAATGACAAGCTCTACATCAACGGCATCAAGGACTACACGGAGCGCATCTCGCACTACATGCCTTTCAGCATAACCACCATCCCTGCCCTGAAGAACACGAAGAACCTCAGCGAGGACCAGCAGAAGCAGGCTGAAGGCGAGCAAATACTGCGACTCATACAGCCGTCAGACACCGTAGTATTGCTCGACGAGCACGGAGCGGAGCGCACCAGTATGGAGATGGGCGCATGGCTTCAGAAGAAGCAGCAGATAGCTCGCCGACTCGTCTTCGTAATCGGAGGCCCGTACGGATTCTCCGACGCCGTATACAAACGTTCTGACGAGAAGATTTCGCTCTCGCGAATGACATTCTCGCATCAGATGGTACGACTGATATTCACCGAGCAGCTGTATCGCGCCTGCACCATCATCAAAGGCGAGAGCTACCATCACGAGTAACACTATAGCGCTCACACGAACAACCCTATAGCAACAAACAAGGTGCGGGCAGAAATGCTCGCACCTTGTTTTTATTCTATGCTTCTTATTTCAATATGTCACAAACGTCCTACACGCCCAACAACGGGATGATAGACGGCGTGAGCAACGATGTGAGAATGCCGTTAAGCGTCAGTCCAAGACTGGCGTATGCTCCGTGTACCGGACTCTTCTCCATCGCCGTAGCCGTACCCACGGCATGAGCTGCCGTACCCATCGAAAGACCTTGCGCTACGGGCGACTTTACACGCGCAAAGCCCATAGTGCGATAGCCGCACACAGCACACATCAAACCTACGCAAACCACTACAGCAGCCGTAAGCGGAGGAATACCGCCTATACTCTTTGTCACCTCCATCGCAATAGGCGTCGTAACCGATTTTGACGCAAGCGAGAGTATCACCTCGCGTGACGCTCCCATAGCTTTAGCGATATATACTACAGACACGATACCTACTACGCATCCGATAAACTCGCAAAGAAGTATAGGTGTGAGCTGCTTCTTTATCGTAGAGAGCTGCATATAGAGAGGCACACCAAGCGCCACAACAGCCGGACGCAGCCAGAACTCAATCATTTTTCCACTCTGATTATACGTATCATAGCTCACGCCTGTTACCTTCAGGAATACTATAAGGCAGCATATCGACACAAGAATCGGGTTCATCACAACCCAGCCAGTCCAGCGACGCAGCAGCTTACCGAGAAAATAAGTGCCGAATGTGAGCGCTATGAGAAAAAACTCATTTGAGAAATATTCCATATCCTTATCCTTTCAATTTGCCTTTTGCTTTACCGTAAAACTGATGAACCCAACCCGTAACAGCCAACACAAGAATGGTTGACACCACCGTTGACACGACGATTGGCAGCAGCTGAGCCTTGATAATGTCGAAATAGAGCATGATGGCTACTCCTGGCGGAACGAAAAAGAAGCCAATGTTACCCACAAGAAAATCTGAAATGCTGCGCACCCACTCAAGTCGTATCACCTTCAACTTCAGAAGCAAAGTCAAAAGCAACATTCCGAGAATGCTTGACGGAAGCGGAATGTGAGTGAGATAGATGATAAGCTCACCCAAGGCAAGGCAACCGAAAAGGATTGCCAACTGTCTAATCATCATAATACCTGAAAACCTTTTAAACCTAGATGTTGTTATAAATCGGATGCAAAGTTAAGGTTTTTTAATAACATGACACAACAAAAGTTGTTGTTTTCTTGGCACAAAATCAATTTTCTCCATTTGTTCTTGTTTATTATCTATCGACATGAATACTATTGGTTTATATTTACAACAAATATCGCGACACGGAAACGGACAAAGACCAAAAGAACATAATGTAAAGGCTCAGTAAAAGTCATCGTGCAGCGAACGGAACCTGATCGGATCGCGGACGGAATCCGATCGGATTGCGGACGGGGTCTGTTCGGATTGCGAACGCTACAACACAAAAAGAGGTGTTTCAAAACCACAAAGCGTAAGTCTTGAAACACCTCTTTTTTATATATATGTATCTTATATACTATGTATGTTATGCCTTAACTGCAGCTATCAGCTCCTCCGGAGTTACGAGAGTCTGCTCGCCGGTAGTCATATTCTTCAATGTGAGCTTGCACTCCGCAATCTCCGACTCACCAGCAAGCGCCACGAACGGCACCTGCTTAGCGTTGGCATAAGCCATCTGCTTCTTCATCTTCACGCTGTCCGGATAAATCTCTGTGCGTATGCCAGCCTCGCGACACTGACGCAGAACCGGCAGGCAGTAAGCGCTCTCCTTCTCGCCGAAGTTGATGAAGAGCAGCTGTGTGCCGTTCACCGCTTCCTTCGGATAAAGGTCAAGACCGCCAAGCACGTCGTAGATACGGTCGGCACCGAACGAGATGCCTACACCGCTAAGACCAGGAAGTCCGAAGATGCCGGTAAGATTGTCGTAGCGACCGCCACCTGTGATAGAACCGATTGCGTAGTCGAGAGCCTTCACCTCAAAGATTGCACCGGTATAGTAGTTCAGACCGCGTGCAAGCGTGAGGTCGAGGTCAATCTGATTGTGCAAACCGCAAGTCTTCAGCGTGTCGAGGATGAAGCGTGTCTCCTCAACGCCCTTCAAGCCTACCTCCGAACCAGCGAGAACCTCTGCGATAGTAGCGAGTTTCTCGTCGTTAGTACCAGCAAGAGCGATTATCGGCTGCAGTTTCTCGATAGCGTCCTCTGAGATGCCAACACGACGAAGTTCCTCATTAACGTTGTCGATGCCAATCTTGTCGAGCTTGTCGATAGCTACCGTGATGTCAACAATCTTCTCAGCCTCGCCTATCACCTCAGCAATACCGGTAAGAATCTTGCGGTTGTTGATCTTGATAGCCACACGGATGCCGAACTTTGTAAACACGGTGTCTACAATCTGCATCAGCTCCACCTCGTTGAGTAGCGATTCGGAACCTACAACGTCGGCGTCACACTGATAGAACTCGCGATAGCGGCCCTTCTGCGGACGGTCGGCACGCCATACAGGCTGAATCTGGTAGCGCTTGAACGGAAGCTGAATATCCTCGCGGTGCTGTACGACGTAGCGCGCAAACGGCACGGTAAGGTCGTAGCGCAAGCCCTTCTCGCAAAGCTTCGAAGCGAGATGCAGCGAGTTGCGACCGAGCAGTTCCTCGTCATCAATCTTTGCAAGGCAGTCGCCCGAATTAAGAACCTTAAAGAGAAGTTTGTCACCCTCTTCGCCATACTTGCCCATGAGAGTCTGCAATGTCTCCATTGCCGGAGTCTCTATCTGCTGGAAGCCGTAGAGAGCGTAAACGCTGCGAATTGTGTCGAATATATAGTTGCGCTTCGCCATCTCAACCGGCGAGAAGTCGCGTGTACCTTTAGGTATACTTGGTTTTGCCATTAATAATTTAGAGTTATTGAATTAAAAAAGCTAAAGAAGTTAAAGCTACTTGCTGCAACTTTAACTTCTTTAGTTCAGTTATTTTTTTTTACTTTCTTACGATAGTCTGTGCGCGGTCCGGACCGATAGAGATGATGCGGATAGGAGTCTCAAGATACTCTTCGAGGAACTTCACATAGTCGTTGAACTCCTGCGGGAACTGATCTTCAGATGTGAACTTTGTCATATCCGTGTTCCATCCCTTGAACTCCTTGTACACCGGTTTAGCGTCGTAGAGCTCATAAGGCAGGTCGGTGGTCTGTGTACCGTCGGGCAACTCGTATGCTACGCAAGCCTTGACAACGGGGAAGCTGTCGAGCACGTCGCTCTTCATCATGATAAGCTCTGTTACGCCGTTGATCATGACAGAATACTTAAGCTGAACGAGGTCGCACCATCCACAACGACGCTCACGACCGGTAACAGCGCCATACTCGTGACCGAGGTCGCGAATCTTTGCGCCTGTCTCGTCGAAAAGTTCTGTCGGGAACGGACCAGAACCAACACGTGTGCAGTAAGCCTTCATGATGCCGTATACGTTGCCGATGCGGTTCGGGCCGACACCCAAGCCGATGCAAGCACCTGCGCAGATAGTGTTAGAAGAAGTAACGAAAGGATAAGAACCGAAGTCGACGTCGAGCATTGTGCCCTGAGCACCCTCGCAGAGGATGTCCTTGCCCGAGCGCAGAATCTTGTTGATCTCATGCTCGCTGTCCACAATATGGAACTGCTTGAGGTACTCGATGCCTTCCATCCAAACCTTCTCCACCTCAGTGATGTCGAAGTCGGTATAGCCGAGTGCTGCAATCTGCTTCAGGTGAGCAGCCTTGTGAGCCTCATACTTCTCCTGGAAGTTGTCGAGGATATCGCCAACACGCAAGCCGTTGCGCGAAACCTTATCTGTGTATGTCGGACCGATGCCTTTACCGGTTGTTCCCACCTTGTTCTTGCCCTTCGATGCCTCGATAGCTGCATCGAGCACACGGTGTGTAGGCATGATGAGGTGTGCCTTCTTAGAGATGTGCAGACGACTCTTCAGGTCGTGACCGCTCTTCTCCAAGTCCTTCGCCTCATTCATGAAAAGGTCGGGAGCGAGAACCACGCCATTGCCAATAATGTTCACCTTGCCACCCTGGAAAATACCAGACGGGATGCTGCGGAGGACATACTTCTGACCTTCAAACTCGAGGGTATGACCAGCGTTCGGACCACCCTGGAAACGTGCGATAATATCATACTTAGGGGTCAGTACGTCTACTACCTTACCCTTGCCTTCATCGCCCCACTGCAATCCGAGCAGGACATCAACTTTACCTTTATTCATTTTTATCAATATTTGATTTCTTCGTTCCTTTTAAGTTGTTCTTCTTGCGTTTGCTTCGTGTCTGGCACGTCTGACATACTCCGTAAAAATACACAGAGTAGTATTCTTTGCGGAAACGTTTCAGGCGCACGCTTTCGAGCGCTTTTGCCACTTCCGGCACGTCCAGCTCCACTACTTTGCCACATACCGTGCATGTCTGGTAGCAATGGTTGGACGTGTCGCAGCATGCTTCGTACTTTGTCTCTGCCTGAAACCTATGTCTTACCACAAGACACAACTTAACAAACAGATTGAGCGAGTTGTAGAGCGTGGCTCTGCTCACATGGAAGTTCTGCACCGCCATACGCTCCGCAAGCTCTTCCATAGTGAAAAGACCTTCAATATCGTATATCGTATCGAGGAGCGCGAACCTCTCCGTAGTCTTCCTACAGTTGTTCTCTTCTATGTATTTGGTCAGCGCAGCGCGTGCTGCCGCCTTTTTATCGTTTTCCATCAATATGCAAAGTTACATTATTTTGGGAAAGTGACCAAAAAGAAACACTAAAAAGCGCCAAATCCTGCCTCT
>ERZ1024483.355-NODE-355-length-12979-cov-7.338904_pt1 | contig 12979 bp, 10 predicted proteins | sample MGYA00520799_ERZ1024483 | MGnify/ENA primary metagenome ERZ1024483 (study PRJEB33242, sample SAMEA3444315) | Homo sapiens | biome: Host associated; feature: Gastrointestinal tract; material: Stool | place: Uganda | collected 2011-01-01 ...
ACTCATCTTTAGGATTAAATAACGCAAGTTCTCCGAGCTTACGCTGTTCCCAAGCTATAGATTTATTAATAATCAAATTGTGCATATTTTATTGATTACAGTTAATAAGGATGAAGATTCAAATTTTTTAAAAAAAATAAAAGTGGGACAGATTAGTTGTACATTATAAATATAAAGAAGAGTTAATTTTTTTCTATAAAAGTATAAAGGAAAAAAACGGCTTAATATTAAGTTAAAAGGAGGATAAAAGAATGAAAAAGATAAATTACTCTATCGTAATTAATCAACAAACAGAGGAACTTTTTTCAAGAGCATACCTATGTACTTGCAAAGGATACTCAGTGGATGAAGACATTTTAAAGCCATTACTAGGTCTAACAAAAGAGGTATATGATAAAGGATTCTCAAAAAATAGGGAGTCTGATGATGATCAATATCATGCGGGCTTTTATCTTAAAGACTTACCAGAGTCTTTGGAAAATGGAGAGTGTCGTAATAAGGCAAAATGTTTGTATGAATTATTTATCTATAATCATTATTCAATTGAACCCAGGAAAGTAGTTGGTTTTGTCGATGAATATTTTGATGCTCTAAAAAACAATGTGTATACTTATTTGTTGATTATTAATTTGATAAGCAATACTTCCGAATGGCAACTACCAGACTACATAATCTATCAATTTAATCATTTGTTCAATCGAATCGAGGGCTTGTAATGAATTTCAAAATATTGAAGCAAATGCTGTCGCCTTTTGTTTTAATCATAGGTGGCAGCGTTGCCACATTTTGTTGTTTTGTGGTTGAACCATTAGAAAAGATGGGTATATCGTATTTAAGTGGTCATCAAAAAGTTATCCTATTTTTTGGTATTACTTTTTTGATATGGTTTATGTTATTTGTGAAAAACTTATATGATTATGAAATCAATGGACGAACAGAGTTTGGCAACAATGATAATTCATTATCTAGAGATAAGCGAAAGGCCATGTATCCAACTATTCCATCTAGATATTTATCTAAAAAGCCTAATGATTTTACGCTTGGAAAGTATCATCGCAAGTACTTTCAATTGCCTATTGATTTAAATGATATTACACATTGTTTAGTAATTGGTGCGCCAGGAAGCTTTAAAAGTTCTACCCTTTTAAACGCGTTGATTTGGAATTTCAATTTTGCCAAAGAAAAAGATAAATTCACAGTATTTGCGATGGATGTTAAACCTGAATTAGCTCGTAAAAGTGTGGATATGAATAGTAATCAGTGTCACGTTTTCAATCCATCCTTAAAAGAGGGGTGGGGATGGGATGTGTGGTATGGATTAGATTCTACTACTTCAACAGACGATGAAATTATTGAACGGGCAGATATGCTGGCTCGTGCAATTATCGTGAATCCAAACAATGGACAAAATGAATTTTTCTATGTCAGTGCTCAGAATCTTTTAACTTGTTTTCTCGGATGGGGATTCGTTAATGGACTTGGATTTACGGAAACAATCATTCAAGTACTTTCAGTTCCATTAAAAGACTTGATTTCAACGGTCACATTTGATCCAAATATGGATGGACATGATTCTATAAAAGATCCTCTTAGAGGTTATGATGACAAGACATCGGATGGGATGCAAGATATTGAATTAACTATGAGGCAGGAACTTAGAATATTTCAAACTCGCTCTGTACGATATCAGTTGGATGAAAATCATAGAAAGGCTAGTCCTGCTGATTTAGTGAATGGCATTTCAGTATTTCTAGCCATTCCAGATAATCTTTTAAAGCAGTATTCGGCTATTTTTCGATTAATTACACAGCAAGTACTTAATTTTTTATCTTCAATTCCTGAAGAAGAAAGAGCGGATCATGACGCACCATTGATTTGGATGTTGATTGATGAATTTGGTAGTATAGGAAAGATACCAGATATATTGGACGCATTGGCGCGTTTAAGAAGCCGTAAGGTATCGATTTGGTTAGCTGTTCAAGGCTTATCCCAACTGGATATGGCGTATGGGCATGATGGTTCAAGAGCAATTGTTGACAATACTGAGACGACATTGGTGTTCAGTTGTAAAGATAAGAGTACTGTTGACATCATTTCTAGTTGGTGCGGACAATATCTTGAGACTAAGATATCTAAAAACAAGAAACCAGGACGGATTTTAGGCGGTAGTCAATCTTTATCAGAATCTGGAGAATATCGTAATGTGATGGATGCAGTAGACATTATGGGACTTAGAAAAAATAAAGAATTGCTAGTTTTTGATTCTGGTAACAGATTCCTGATACAAAAATGCCCATATTGGGCAATACCATTACTAAAAAAGAAAAGTAATGAAATAAAAAATAAAAATGTGAATACCCATCTAACGACCCCATGCACTAAATAGACATCGATATTGTCAATATAACAGGTACTATATCCTTGTACAAAGGATGGTGCTTGTTATGTATTACAAAAGAAACAATAAACGTTTGTCTGTTAGTGGTCGTGGAGACTATATGTCTACTTCTGATTTCATTATTCAATACTACACAAATTTAGATGCTTGTCGTAAGTTTTTCTTTGACATTAAATGGCCTACTGGCTACTATTGCGAAAAATGTGGCTGTACTCACTACTATTTCATGAAAACTAAGAACTGCTATCGTTGTGCTAACTGCAAACATGATGAAAGATTATTATCCAATACGATCTTTCAGGATAACAAACTGCCTTTAAACGTTTTATTGTACGGTTTGTTTCTAATCTTTACTGCAAATAATGGTATTTCTAGTATGGAACTTTCTAAAGAATTGAAGGTCAATTACAAAACAGCCTGTTTATTACAGACTAAAGCTCGTATACTTATGAAAAATTCGAATTCAAAGAAATTTTTGGATTCGAATTTTTATGAATCCGATGTAGCCTATACAGGAGCTCCATCACATAACGGAAAGCGTGGGCTTGGTACAGACAAACAGCCCTTTTTAATAGTGCTTGCAACAGAGCAAGAGAACCAGTATCCATGTTTTGTAAAGATGCAGGAAGTAGCAACAGATTCAAGCAAGACTGTTGAGGAATATTTTGAGAAGTACGTAATAATGTCTAAAGAGAGAAAATTGAATACTGACGGTAAAACGACATACAACATCTTAAAGAATAGAATGGAAGTAAACAATGAAGCAATTGACTATGACAATGATAATCATCGATTATACTTTCTAAACAAGATCATATCCAATTTAAACAGTCAGTTTATTGATAGATTTCATGGCGTTACCAAAAGAATGTTGCCCTTATATTATTCTGAATTCGAATGGAGATTCAATCACAGGAACTGCAAATCTATCATGGATAAGATCAAGAATTATGTAACGCAATCCAGTATAGCCACTCGAAAGATGATTCGTGATTCAATGGACCAATATGCCACGGCTAGAGGCTTGGAAAATGCCTAGGGTTGTCAGATGGGTACTCACAAATAAAAATAGGCCAGATAGGCGGTAGATTTAAGCTAGATAAAAAAATCTAGCTTTTTTCTTTATATAAAGTGGATTTTGGAAAAAAAGAATCGATTTATATGATGTAGATACTTGTTGTACTGCAGAAATAAGAATCAATAAAGCTTAATGAAAAGGAGAAGAATGATGAAGAAAAAAAGATTTTATGGCAATGATGACATTCAAGAAATGTTATACAAACTAGAAAAGAATGAGAAATTAAATGAGGATAAAATCGAAATTGATAATCCAAAACAAAAAAATCAAAAAAAAGAACAAATATTTTTAAAGCCCAAAAAAACAAGTGAAGAACGAAAAAAAGAAGTCGATGAGTTTGGGAAAATGCTGCAATCTGGTATCAAAGAGTATATCGAATCTAATCGGTACAAAGAATTTTTGGATAATCTGGCTAAGTTTCATGAGTATAGCGTCAATAATTCAATTGGCATCATGATTCAACGACCTGATGCTACATTGGTTGCACCTTATACAAAATGGCAGAAGTTGAATCGGCAGGTTAAAAAAGGGGAAAAGGGTATTGTTATTTTATGTCCTGTAAAATACAAAAAAATGACCGAAGAAACAAAATTAGATGAAAAGGGAAAGCCGGTTTTGGACAAAAATGGTTTTGAAATCAAAAATAAAACATATCAAGATTGCATTGCGTTCAAAATTGGATTCGTGTTTGATAAAAGCCAGACCGTGCAAATTGAGGGTAAAAAAGAGTTTGTTTTGGAACCTGTAAATGAACTGAAGCAAAAGGTTGGTCAATCTTATGGTGAGTTAATGTATGCGATTCAAGAGATATCACCTGTTCCAGTTTCATTTGAAAAGATTCAGTCGGGGGCTAAAGGGTATTACGATGATAAACATATCAAAATCGTTGTTAATGAAGGAATGAGTGAGCTTCAAACTTTAAAGACCATGATTCATGAAGAAGCACATGCTCGTATCCATGGTTCGCATTGGGAGTCAGACTACAAAAAGATTTCATTTGATGTTCGAGAATGTGTAGAATTTCCAAACCTTGGAAAAGTGTATGAAAATGTCCCATTAGAAGAAGCCGTTGATAAACTGGGAAAAATTTCCCACTCTTCTATGCTTCCAGGACTAGTTTTTAGACTTCACGATGGGTCGGATTATGCTGAAATGGATTATCCATTGGTAATTGGAAATGAACTTCAAATCGATTCATTGAACTTGATTGAGCATTTTCGTGAAAGTTTTGAAGTTCAGAAGGCTGTTACACAATTGATGCCTAAATTTGGAAATGTGGAATACTTACGTTCTACGAAAGAGATACAAGCCGAATCAATCGCTTATATGGTTTCTAAACATTTTGGCCTCGATACTTCAGACTATTCGTTTGGTTATGTTGGAACATGGCTAAAAGATAATAAGCAGCTGATGGACAATTTAGATGTTATTAAAACTACAAGTACACAGATGATTAATGATATTGAATTGTCATTAAATAAGAAAATTTTATTAGAAAATGGTATTGAAACAAAAGAAGATATGGTTAACAAGATAGATGGATTTATGAAAGTATTTGATCCCTACGAATATATGGATAACGAGCAATCTATAGGTTTCAATTACAAGTCTATTTTGCGTGATATCAATAACAATGATATTGGTTCGATTAAAGACTTTTTAAATCAAATCATTGATGAGGATATGGAAGAAGAAATGAGTAAAGAAGCAGAAAAATTGATTCAATGTTTAGATGCGTTTGTGGAGGTCCTTTTAAAGCCTGAATTACAAGATGGAATCAAAATTAATCACGGTATGCACTAGCATGCCATGAGTTGATAATTTGCTTCTTGATTGTCAAGAAGTTTCCACGAACAGTGGTCGTCGAAGACCGCTCCGCGACGAGCCCTCGGCAGAGGTCCGAAAGTAGATAACTTGTTATCTACGAGGACATAGATAATGTAAATGTACTAAAAAACATACCAATTGAAAGGTGGTGGATTCATGAAAGTTGGAATACCTGTAATGAAGTGTAGTCTCAATCCTTCAAATACAGTTAACAAAAAAACGGGCAAGAAAAGTCAAACTTGTCCAGTTGATTTGGCTTGGCAGGAGATGAATGATGAACGTATTGGACGTGATATGGATATAGATCATGATATGACACATCTAAATGTGTGGATGGAGGGAAGCTCCAGTGATGATGTAGTTCAAATCGTACAAGCTAAAATTGATGAAATTAATTGAATCAAAAGAGAAAATGGGAAACGGGCTTTAAGAAAAGATGCTGTATCCGTTATTGAGATTATAGAAAAGCCTAATATTGAATACATGAGCGAATTAAATTATGAAAACAAAGTTAAATTTTTAAATGATTCTCATGATACTTTTAAACAATTAATTCATGAATGGAATCCTAAATGGACTATATTGGAATCAGTGCAACATCACGATGAATTTGGAGGCTTGTCAGCACATAACCATAACCTTATTATGCTTACTACAGAGGATGATAAAGGTTTGCCAACCATGAATGCTTTTAAAGAAGTGAATCTAAAATTTTATTCTTATGTGAATAAAAATTATCCGAAAATGATGCGGGAAAGAGGTTATGAAGTCGAAGATGTTCGAACATACGATATGCTTACGGATGAAGAGAAAATGGAACGTAAACTAAATCCACAGCAACATGGTGTTGATTCATATACTTATAAAAAAAGGAAAAGAGAAGAGATGGAGCAGCAACTGGAACAATTGAAAATAAAAAGCGAAGAAATGAATTTAGAACTTAAAAATACGATTCTAGAAATAACAAAAGCACCAGATTTACAATCGTACAAAGAAATTCGAGTGGAAAATCAAGCTTTAAAAGATGAACTTTCATTAAAGGATAAAATCATTCAAAAATTAAATATTGAAAAGGAGGAACTAAAGCAAAGTTTAGAAAAATGGAAAAGGCAGTGTATGCATATTGCGAACAAGATTGGTAATAAGATGTTGAATGCCATTGGTTTAGATACGAATGTAGTTGGAATAAAAAAGGAATTACCTTCAAAAGAAGTTATACAGGTCATTGATGATACTTCACACACTGTTAAATATAATATAAATGATTTACGTGTTATACCTGACACGCAAAATAAGGGGAAGTATTGCATTATTTTGAAGAAAGACAATGGATTCGATGTTGTTGATAACAATTTTGATAATAGGCAATTGGCTGAATATCGAATTAAAGAGATAGTGGATTTAAAAATCGAAATAGATCCGACTAAAGAAACTTTAAAAATGGATATGGATAGTTAATTTGGTGGCAATGATGCCATCATTTTTTATTTGCAACAGTTGATAAAAAAGCAATAAAGGGAGAAATACCAACAACTTCATTTTTGAACATGAAATTTAAACGTGTACTTTCGATAAATTGAAAAAAGCCTTTATTTAAAGTAAAAAAGAAAAAAAATAAAGAAAAAATAAAAAAAGGGCGGAATTGTTATTTAATAAATACCGAACAGGAGTTCAATTTTTTCGAAAAAAATAAAGCATGCTTTTTTGACTTGTTCTAGAAGGACAAAGTTTATAAACCATACACAAGAAGTAAATATGAATCCAAGAAATATATTGTCAGCCGTAGAAAATGATATTCAGCAAGTTGATCTCTTTGAATTTCCAACATTTGAAATTCAAAGAGAACTATCCAAATCAGGGTATTTTAGAAAAGTTGATATGAATGAAATACGTAACCCGGATGACCCGGCAAATCCAAATAGTAGTCTATTTGAGTTTTCAAAGGGAAGGTTAAAAATAATTGCTGATAAACGCATTCAATATACTGTTTGCGAGGATAAAGCATTAATTGTTTTATTGCATAATTTCATATTAGTCAATGGAAATCCAAAAAAGACTGTAAAGGATATTCAAAATGAAATACCTCTAGATACGTTAATTTTTATACAGATGATTTGTGATGATATTGATGCTTATGTAATTGATGGTCAACTTGAGATTAACAAGTTAAAGAATGAACGAAAAAAAATAAAGAGTATATTGGATAACCTTACATCAATTCAAAGTATTGAATATGATGGTGAAAAAATTCGCTTGTTTGAAAAAGTAATAAAACGGAATAAGCTAGAAGATCAGTTCATTGTAAAATTCTCTGACGATTTAGTTAAATTATTATCCATTCAAACCAGAAAAGTATCGATTAGTTATCGACCAATTACACTTTTTAAAATGAAAAATTTACCTTATTTGATTGGCTCGTATTTTAGTTCATTTGTATTCATGAAAAAAAACATGCAAAACAATCGTAACAAATTAATGATTAAATCCATTTTAAAATACTTAGAATGTATTTTGCCATCAGAAGAATACGTGTATAAACATCAAGGGAGTTACATAAATAAGATTATGAATCCTGTTTTGGAAGCATTTAATGAGCTTGAAGATAATGACGTATTTAATGTTATAGAAGAGAGTGATGTTAATCGTAATGAGTTGCAATCAAAGTCTGAATATGTCCGTTGGAAAAATAGTAGTGTAACGATATCTCCTGCGAATACTGCAGTTGAATACAATCGTAGATATATGCATGAGCAGGTGGTTGTTCAAGATAAGCGCTTAAATATGCGTTTAAAAAAACAGTCGAGTGCTGTAGCTTTTGGAACAAAATTGGGTGAAGTAGAAGCTATGTTGCTAAGTGAGAATGTCGAAGTAATGGCTAATTTGTTAAAAGTAGACCCAAATATGATAAAAAAAGGGGTAAAGATAGGAACAAAAAAGAGTAAGTAATAATAAGGAAAAGAGTAAAAAAAAGTCGGAAATGAGTAATTTTGTGAATTTGTAAATCATAAAAATGCTTTATATAAAGTGAAAATTATTGAAATCGAATACTAGTACTATTAGTACTTTTAGTACATTTTAGTGATACACATTCTGCTCCATTGTGGAAATGGGCAGAAGTGTATGATTTGTTTGTGAAGAAATAAGAAGGTGAGATATGAATAGGTGATATTAATATTTGAAATTCTAGAAAAAATAGGAGGTAATTATTATGGTTAATGTTTCTAGAAAAAAAGAATACTATAAGCATTTTCTAAAGGTCTTTCTTGAAGATTACGGTTTGATGAATGATTCTAGAAAGAACATGCATTGCATTAATCCTGACCATGAAGATGTACATCCAAGTGCTTGTTTTTATCCGGATAGAAATATTGTTAGATGCTTTGCGTGTGGAAAAAGTTATGACATATACGATGCGATTGGATTTCAATTCGGTTTAACATCTTTTAATGAACAGATACAAAAAGCTGAAGAACTGTATGGGCCAGTGCCAGATTCCTACGAACAAAGTGTTTTAAATCAAAAAGCGGTAAAGGAAGAAAAAGTAACTGCTGAAAAAGAATATGTCAAAGTAGATCAATCTGATTTTTTTGAGGAAGCTAACAAGAGTTTGAATGATCCTGCTGATGAAGCTATGAAATATTTGGAATCAAGGGGAATCACAATTGATACGGCTAATAGATTTAATCTTGGACATTGCTTATCTGAGCAGTATCCACCAAATCAATTGGTTATACCAACCGGCAAATACACATATAACATACGCTCTATCAGTGATGAGCCCAAGCAGAAGTATTATCGGCCCAAGGGGATGCCAGTGATTTTGTTCAACGAAGATGCTTTGCATCAGAGACGATATCCAGTGTTCGTCGTCGAAGGGGAGCTGGATGCAATCAGCATCGAACAATTAGGATATCCATCAGTGGCGCTTGGTTCAGCATCAAATATTGGTTTGATCTCAGAACGCACCGACTTAAATGAGCTTGAATACCCGTTAATTGTTGCATTAGATAATGATGATACAGGCCAAAAAAAGTGTAATGAATTGTGCAGTAGACTTGAAAAAAAAGGTATTCAATATGTGTCTTTAGATACACTGTATAGTGATTTTAAAGATGCTAACGAATGTTTGGTGCATGAACCTGATCAGTTCAAAAAAAGACTTGAATCTGCGATTATGTTATCGCTTGATATGGCACAGTCATTATTAGATAAGCAAAAAGAAATGTTAGAGGAATATAAATCTCAGTCTGTCAAATCACATAAGGATTTCTACGTTCAAGACCGCATGTTACAACTTGATCCGATTTCGACAGGATACCCAAACTTAGATGAGGTATTGAATGGTGGTCTTCAGCCTGGAAGAGTTTATACAATTGGTGCTATTTCGTCGCTAGGGAAAACAACTTTTTTCAATCAGATGGCTGAATATGTATCATCGAAGAATACGGATGTTATCTACTATACCTTGGAAATGTCGGAGGCTGAATTAAACTCAAAAGGAATAAGCCGTAATACGTATCGGATTTGCATTTCAAATCTTGATTCGCTAAATACTACGGATGCAAAGACATCAAATGAAGTTGATTCTTTCTGGCGAAAACAGTTTGAGTATTCTGAAAAGGACAAAAAAATAATCAGGTATGCGACGGATGATTACTTTAACCACGGCGAACATCTGTATATCCATGACGATGTGATTACGATTGATGATATCGTCAGAGATGTCACAAATCACATTAAAATTACATCAGAGTTACCAGTCGTATTCATTGATTATCTGCAGATTATTCCGCCTTCAGAAAGTGAGAAGGGGTTATCGGACAAGGCTAGAATGGATTCAATTGTATTACGGCTAAAGGATATCAGTCGTAAATATAATATTCCAATTGTCGTAATTTCGAGTTTCAATCGCCAAAATTATGGACAACAGGCGAACATGACAGCCTTTAAAGAAAGTGGATCCATCGAATATTCCTCAGATGTAGTGATCGCATTGGAATTCTCGGCGCTTTCGGACGATGAGAAGAGTTACGATGAAGTTCGGGAAAGATCGAAAGCTATCCGTAACGTCGATGTGGTTGTTTTGAAAAATCGAAATGGACAAAGTGGTGCGCGTATTCATTACGCATTTTACACCAAGTACAACTATTACTATGAAAAATAAAGAGGTAGAAAATAGTATGAACAATATGGAGGATATAACTAAAACAGGGGATGGTTGGTCCATCGAAGAATCGAAATCAATTGCTATATTGAGATGTATTACAATCTTTTTGAAATTGATGTTCGATTTTGATAACTGTGTAGGTCAGGTTACATATATTTTTCGTTGCTTATTACATTATAATTGGAACGATTATGAACTTTTTGAAGCTATAGTTTGTTGCATGAAAAATGGTAACGTTCAATCTCTAGACGTGGGTGGCGAACTATATCTGATGATTTCTGAGGACGAATGCTTTTGGATGATCAACCACGATTCGGGTAAGATGTTTTATGGTAGGTGGAAAAGTAAAAATCAACTTCCAAAGAAGGAAGGTCAATATTTGTGTGACAAGCACGGACTTTTTGGTACATATTATTATACAGATTCGTACTTTTATGAAGATGGCTATAGACAAACTACGGATATAATACGTTGGTGTGCCTTGGACGATTTAAAACAGTTTTCGCCGATAGAGGACATTTTATGAGTTGTTTACAAGAAAAAATTCCGATTGCGGAAAAGCTGGCGTTGACTCTAGAAGAAGCAGCTGCATATTCTAATATCGGCATTAACAAGTTGAGAGAAATTACGAATGATGCAGATTGTGAATTTGTATTATTCGTCGGAAATAAGCGACTTATTAAGCGAAAAGTGTTTGAAAAGTACATCAATGATAAGTGTACATACTCAATTTAATATTTTGATAGCTGCTGAAAAGATGATTGTGGTTTATAATTAGGTCGCAATTATCTTTTCTTTATATGTAGGAGGTAAATGATGAACAGAAGAAAAGATAATAAAGGTGTCGTCTTGAAAGACGGCGAATGCCAAAGGAAAAATGGTACATATGATTATAGATATGTAACTAGAGATGGGAAAAGACATTCAATCTATGCTAAAACTTTAAAAGAGTTACGAGAAAAAGAAAAACAGTTAGTTATTGATACGGACGCTGGTTTAAAGACCACTAATAAGAGAAAAACAGTAAATGATATTTATCGCTTATATGTAGAACTAAAAAAAGGGGTAAAAGATAATACAATGCGGAATTATTGTTACATGTATGAACGTTTTGTTGCACCAGATTTTGGTAAAATGAGAGTATGTGATTTAAAAAAGTCTGATGTTCGTAGATTTTATAATTACCTAGCTGACGAAAGAAACATTAAAGTGAGATCAATTGAAAATATACATACTGTTTTATACCAAGTTTTAGAACTTGCTGTTGAAGAAGGATATCTTCGTACCAATGTATCTGCTAATTGTGTGGGGGATCTAAAAAAGTCACATAATCATGAACAAACAAAAAAATTTGCGTTAACTATGGATGAGCAATTGTTGTTTGAACACTTTTTGGAAAATAGTCAGCAGTACAATCATTGGCAACCTATCTTTATCGTGATGTTATACACAGGGATGCGTGTAGGAGAAGTAACTGGTTTACGATGGAATGATATCGATTTTGACAACAATGTGATAAATGTCAATCATACATTGGTTTATTATAAACATAAAGTAGATGGATGTCATTTTGGTGTTAATACACCCAAGACACCAAATTCTTATAGAAGTATTCCAATGGTTAAAAAGGTTAGAGATGCCTTAAAAAAGCAAAGAGAATATATGGATGCGTTGGAAGACAGTGGTGTAAGTCTAAATAAAGTAATTGATGGTTATACAAATTTTGTATTTATTAATCGTTTGGGTAATGTTCAAAATCAAGCGGTTTTGAATAAAGCACTTTATCGTATCATGAGAGATTGCAATGATGCTATACTAGAAAAAAGTTTTAATTCTAAAGGTGAAGTAATTTTATTGCCAAGATTTTCATGTCATAACTTAAGACATACATTTGCGACACGTTTGATTGAAAAAGGTACAAATTTAAAAGTAACACAAGATGTTTTGGGCCATACTGATATACGCACAACAATGAATATTTATGTGGATGCAACGAATGATTTAAAAAAACAAGAGATGAAGAAATTTGAAACATTGATGGATTTTGAGTAGTAAATATTCTTACGCCATACTTACGCCACAAGTTACGCCAAATTTATAAAAGTTATGTAGGAATATAAAGGGATATGTGTTATAAAACTCAATCTTGGAATGAAAATAAAGGGTTATAAAGATAAATAAAGAAATATATAAATTTTAGAAAAGAAGTCCCTCACATGAAGAACTTAGGGGATTCAAACAAGAAAGCATAAGCTAAAAAACCAGTGGAAGCTGCACCTGTAAAGGTTGATTTTTCTAATGTAAAAATTGACCCAATCTTCACAGATATGGTAGATTTTGAAACATTCTCAAAATCAGATTTCCGTGCTGTTAAGATTTTAGCTTGTGAAGCTGTAGAAAAATCTAAGAAGCTATTAAAGTTCACATTGGATGATGGCCAACGTAAAGATCGCATTATTTTAAGCGGAATTCACGAATATTATGAACCAGAAGAATTGGTTGGAAAGAC
>ERZ1024483.361-NODE-361-length-12591-cov-15.017470_pt1 | contig 12591 bp, 10 predicted proteins | sample MGYA00520799_ERZ1024483 | MGnify/ENA primary metagenome ERZ1024483 (study PRJEB33242, sample SAMEA3444315) | Homo sapiens | biome: Host associated; feature: Gastrointestinal tract; material: Stool | place: Uganda | collected 2011-01-01 ...
CCGTTAAATGTTTATTCATCAAACGGTTAGACGAAACCGTTCAGAATTTAAAATATAATGTAAACGAAACAGAATGTTATATTAAGTCTAAATATAAGAATGAACTTGACGATTACTTGTCTTATTTTAAATTGTGTGTAAAACTTCCATTTTTAATCTCTACAGATATTTCTATGTATAAACTTTGGGGGAAATGGTATGATGAAGCAAATGGGTATATATTGAAGAATAGAACTGTTTGTGCCAGAACAAGAATATTGCAATGGATGGCTTGGAAAAAACAATATTGGTTTGTCTGGCTTTATAATATGATAATTCAAAAATTTGTGTACAGAATAATATTAGGATATCGATGATAAGGGTTATTGGTATATTTTTGACATTGGTAGTCACCAGCTTATATTTGTTTCCATTTGAACTTAAACCACTACCAGGAGCAAATACTAAAATGATAATGGCCGGATTAGGTCTTGTTGTTATAGGAGTTCAGATGGCAAAACAAAAAATTCCGTCAATAAATGCTGACTTTTTTAAACTCGTTTTATGGGCTTCTTTGATTTCATTGATCGGTTTGTTTGCAGCAGTTTTTAATGATACGTCCGATTTTGAATATGCTACATACATTGTGTCAATGTTAGTTTGGATTTCTGCAGCCTATGTGGTCATTACATGGATAAAATTTGTACATGGAACAGTTTCTGTTGAACTACTTGCAAAATATATAGTAGCAGTTAGTGTGATGCAATGCGTGTTAGCTCTTGCCATTGACTCTTACATGCCCTTGAAACAATTGGTAAATTCTATAATGGTGGTTACACGAGTAATGGAAACAAGATTATATGGAATGGATGCCAGTTTGGATATTGCAGGTTCACGTTTTTCTGTTGCTTTAGTATTAATCATTTATTTAATGAGTCAAATCTCTAAAAAAACCTCAATATATAAAATTGCATCTTATATCATTGCTTTTCTTATTATAGCTATTGTAGGAAATATGATTTCCAGAACTACAACGGTCGGTGTTATTATTGCTTTGTGCTATTTCATTTTCTTACTGTCTCGCAATCAGGATAATTCCATCGTTAATCTAAGATATATTGCGATTTTGTTCGTGGGAATATTGATTTGTTTGCTTCCTTTTTTATGCTATTTATATCAAGTTAATACTTCGTTTCATGAAAATATTCGCTTTGCTTTTGAAGGTTTTTTTAGTTTGGCAGAGAAAGGAAGATGGGAAGTTCATTCAAATGACATGTTGAAAAATATGTATATATTTCCCGATAATTTGAAAACCTGGTTTATAGGTGATGGGTATTTTGATAATCCATATTATTCAGATTCAGAGCCTTATTATGTAGGACCTAAAATGGGAGGATATTATATGGGTACAGATGTGGGGTACTTGAGATTTATTTATTATTTTGGCTTAATAGGATTATTCGTATTTAGCACTTTTATGTTGAAAATTGGGCAAATCTTGATGAATAGATTTCATGAAGAGAGGGTAATGTTTTTAATAATCATATTGCTTAATTTTATAGTTTGGTTTAAGGTTTCCACGGACTTATTTGTTATATATGCTTTATTTTTGATGATACCTAAAAATAAAGATGAAGAAATTGATAAGCGCCTAAAATTTGAAAGAGCATAAGAAGCTTGAAAAGTCTATGAAACTCATCTATTGCACCCACTCCACATACAACCCTGGAGGTATGGAGCGCGTCCTCCTGAACAAGGTTACTTACCTTTCCCGGATTCCGGGCTGGGAAGTTTCCATTGTTACTACCGACCAGCATCAGAGACCTCCCTTCTATCCGTTTCCTCCAAATGTACGGATGACAGATCTGGGCATAAACTATTCAGACGATAATGAAAAAGGTGCATGGAAAAAGATCACCGGATATCTTCGTAAAAGAAAGGTACATAAACAGAAACTGACGGCATTACTTCAACAAGAAAAAGCAGATATCGTCATATCCCTCTACCCTTCTGAATCATCTTTCATCCCTTCCATCAAGGATGGCAGCAAGAAGGTTCTGGAATTACATTACTGCAAGTTTTTCCGCTTGCAATACAACCGAAAAGGAATATTAGGATGGATTGATAAATGGCGTACCCGGCAGGACGAACGAATCGTCCGCCGATTCGACAAGTTTGTTGTACTGACTAATGAAGACCGGGAATACTGGGGGAAATTACCTAATATGGAAGTCATTCCCAATGCTGCAATGCATGTAAGTGAACATTATTCAGACGTAACGGAAAAGAGAGTAATTGCCGTAGGAAGACTGGATTATCAGAAAGGATTTGACCGCCTGATTGAAGCCTGGCAGCTGATACAGCATTCTAAAAAGTTTGCAGACTGGAACCTGGATATTTTCGGACAGGGAGAATGGCAGGAAATGCTTCAACAAATGATTGAAGAAAAAGGATTGCAAAAGTCTGTACGGATAAACAAACCTACTAAACAAATCGGAAATGAATACATCCAGAGTTCCATGCTGGTGATGAGTTCCAATTATGAAGGATTTCCTATGGTAATGATCGAAGCGATGGCTTGCGGACTGCCGGTCGTTTCATTTGATTTTAAATGTGGTCCGAAAGATATTATCCGACAGGGAGAGAATGGATTACTCGTTCCCAATGGAGACATAGAAAAGCTAGCTCACGCAATGATGGAAGTAATGGATGATACAGAATATCGGAAAATGCTTTCTCAAAACGCCCGAAAAGTCGTTGCAACTTATTCTGAACAGGCCGTTATGGACAAATGGATGCGCTTGTTCACTGCTTTAACCCATTAATGAAAACGCTTTTACAGATTAATCCGGTTCTGAGAGTCAATACGTCAACCGGACGTATTATGCAGGAAATCGGAGAACTGGCTATGCAACACGGATGGAGAAGCTGCATAGCATACAGCAAAGGACGTGACGGAATCAAGTCGTGCCAGTCGGAAGTGATTCCGGTTGGAAATAAATGGAGTACAATCTGGCATGGCTTGGAGACCCGACTGTTTGACCGGCACGGACTGGCTTCGAACGAGGCTACCCGACTATTTGTGAAACAGATTCAGGAATTGAAACCGGATGTGATTCATATTCACAATATTCACGGCTATTTCCTCAACTATCAGATCTTGTTTGATTTCCTGGCCAAAAGTAATATCCCGGTCGTCTGGACAGTTCACGACTGCTGGCTGTATACCGGACACTGTTATTACTACTCGTATGCCGGATGTAACAAATGGCAAACAGGATGTGGACATTGCCCACAAAAGAAGGAGTTTCCTGCAAGCTGGCTAATTGACCGGTCACATCAAAATTATGAAGACAAGAAACAGGCTTTTACTTCCCTACCCCTGGATCAGCTGACCATTGTTCCGGTTTCTGAATGGATCCGGGAAGAAATGCAGCATTCTTTCTTCCGAAACAATCAGTTTCATGTGATTCATAACGGGATCAATACCAATATATTCAATATTTATAATCCGGAACAGGTTAAGCAGAAATATGGATTGAACGGAAAACACATTCTGCTTGGTGTAGCCAGTATCTGGAGCCGGGAAAAAGGATTTGATGATTGTATTCAAATGGCCGACCTTTTACATCCTGATGAAATGCTTGTTTTAGTAGGAGTCCGGCCGGAACAACAGAAAAAACTTAAAAAAAACATGCTGGGCATTCCACGTACGGAAAATATCCACCAGCTGGCAGAACTATATGCTGCAGCTGACGCATTCATCAACCCGACGTGGCAGGACAATTACCCGACCGTCAATCTGGAAGCAATTGCCTGTGGCACACCGGTCGTAACATATCGCACAGGTGGAAGTATTGAAGCCATCACGGATCAGACTGGTTTCATCGTACCTCAGGGAAACGTGAAAGATATGCTGGAGGCAGCCCGCCTGATCAGTCAACGGGGAAAGGCTTACTATCAGCAGCCTTGCAGAACATATGCTTTGGAAAACTTCCGGAAAGAAGACCGCTATCAGGATTATCTGGACTTATACGACAAGCTGACAGAAAGGAATCCGTCAGCCAATATTTAAACCATGGAAAACAAACTGAATTTGGACGAGATTGAAAAACTCCCGGCCAAGGAAAGAGCATTGCTGAAAAAACGGCATGCGCTTCACTGTAAATACGAAAAGGCTGTAACATTGTATGCTGACACCACATTGTCAACAAGAATTATAGCCCTACGTTGTGGAGTTACTCCCGGTGCTTTGGGAAATTACTTACGCCGATACTGGCGGGAACTGGTTCTGCAACGGCATCAGATACCAGTGGAAAGTGAAGACTTGCAGTCGATTAAAATCTATTCAACCGGAAAACAAAACCGTGTGTCTCACGAAAGATACAAAGCAGCAGTAGAGGCTTGCGACATGATGAAATACATCGACTTGAATATTTCACAGGTGGCCCGCAAATTCGGCCTGAATGGTACTGCACTGGCCAATTTCATGAGAATACATTATGAGGAAATTCTTTCCCGGCGACAAAAGATACGTGAACGGCTGGGTATCAATGACAATATTCCCCGGGGGGCACGCCCTTCCTGCGTCCAGCAATACACGGATGCGGTTGAACTTTACCGTACAACGGAAATGACGATACCGGAAATTGCCGAAAAATTCAAAGTCTCCGAAAGTGGCCTGATGCAACATTTACGTTTTTATCACAAAGACGTGCTTCAGCAAAAAAGAGCCATGCGTAAACGGGCGAAAGAAGAAAAGTATAAAAAAAGAGGAGGACTCCTGGGAAACGGACGGAAATATGAACCTTCCGCCCAAACAATCAATAAATACGCAGAAGCACTTACCCTGTACAAAAATACAGTACTGACTCTGAAAGAAATTGCAGATCAGACAGGAGTAACTACGGAAGGATTCCGTTTTTATCTGCATAAATGGCACAAAAATCTGGTACTGGATCATCTGGGAATAACTGACGAGAGCCAAAGTCCGAAAGACTTGAGAAAAGCCAGAAACCGTACCAAACGTACCTCACTCAAATATCAGGATGCAATTAACAGCATCAAACAGAATCCACGTTCCATTGCTCAGGTAGCCAATGAGTTCAACCTGCAACCGGAAAGTTTCCGCCAATACCTGCATAAATACGAACCGGAACTGATCAGTATCGTAGGAATGGGACAGAATGAGCAGGGAAAACGTACGATGTGCCGAAGTGAAAAGAAATACAAGAAAGCAATAGAACTGTATCAGACAACGACGGAAGATTTGAAATCCATCGCTACTCGTCTCGGACTGGTATATAACAGCATTGGCGGATATATCCGCAGAAATTATCCGGATGCCATCACTCTGCACAAGAAACTGATACAGGAACAGAAGACGACGTATAAACAGTAAGTATTCCAGGCAAATGATCCTCAAGCTATGAAACAAGAAGATCTGAAAATCTTGCAATTGGGAAAATTCTACCCGATCAGAGGCGGTGTAGAAAAAGTAATGTACGACCTGATGCTCGGTCTATCCGCGCGGAAGGTTGATTGTGATATGTTGTGTGCACTGGACAAAGGGGATAGCCAGATTATCCCCCTCAACGAACATGCCAGACTGATTGGAAGTCCTTCATGGGCTAAAATCGCCGCAACAATGATCTCACCGGCTATGATTCTGACCTTAAGAAAAATAAGCCGGAACTATTCGGTAATCCATGTACACCATCCAGACCCCATGGCCTGTCTGGCGTTATATTGCTCGGGTTACAAGGGGAAAGTTGTCCTTCACTGGCACAGCGACATCCAGAAACAGAAAATGCTGCTCCGATTTTACAAGCCGTTACAGAACTGGTTGCTGAAAAGAGCAGACAAGATTGTAGGAACAACACCGGTATATCTCCAGGAATCACCGTATCTGAAAGAGGTACAGGAGAAAACGGTCTGCCTGCCTATTGGTGTAGAAGCCATGAGGCCTTCACCTGAAGCCGTAGAAAGCATTCTTCAGCGTTATCAGGGAAAAAACATTGTTTTCTCACTGGGAAGACTCGTCACCTACAAAGGATACCGGTACCTGATAGAAGCAGCCCGCTATCTGGACGACAGGTATGTGATACTGATCGGAGGAACCGGTGAACTGAAAGATGAACTGGAAAACGAAATAGCAACTCTGGGAGTACAGGACAAAGTGAAACTTTTGGGACGGATCAGCGACGAAGACCTTCCGGCTTATTATGGTGCCTGCAAAGTTTTTTGCCTGAGCAGTATCCAGAAGACCGAAGCGTTCGGCATCGTACAAATTGAAGCCATGTCATGCAGCAAACCTTTGATAGCCACCCGCATTCCTCAGTCTGGGGTTTCCTGGGTCAATGCACATGGAGAGTCCGGCCTGAACGTAGCTCCTGAAAATGCCCGTGAACTGGCAGAAGCGATTCAGACTCTGACTCACGATGAAAACACTTATCGGAAATATACAGAGAATGCCGGAAAACGTTTTCAAAATCTATTTACTCAGAAAAAGATGATTGATCAATGTCTCAAAATCTATGAAAGCCTATGAATAATACCAAACTAAAAATCATGTCTATGTCAGAAGCCGAAATGATCAAAGACAACAAAAAATGCCGGGATATGATGTCGCCAGCCATCAACCGCATCAAACGGGGACTGGATATTTTGGGAAGTATTACAGGAATGATTGTTTTTTCACCGCTTTTCCTTCTCATTTATCTGGTCATAAAAATAGAAAACGGCGGTAAGGTTATTTTCAGCCAGGAACGGATTGGATATCAGGGTAAACCCTTCATCCTCTATAAATTCCGTTCGATGAAAGAATCGGCTGAAGCTGACGGAAAACCAGCTCTCTGCTGCCAGGGAGACAAACGCCTGACACGGGTCGGACGTTTCCTGCGTGAACACCATCTGGACGAATTGCCCCAACTCTGGAATGTCCTCAAAGGGGATATGAGTTTTGTCGGTCCTCGTCCGGAACGGAAATATTTTGTAGAACAGATCAAGGCGATCAATCCTGATTACGAATTGCTTTATCAATTACGTCCGGGACTGTTTTCGCCTGCAACCCTCTACAACGGATATACCGACAACATGGAAAAGATGTTACGACGGCTAAGAATGGATCTTGACTACCTGGCCCATCATACCTTATGGCTGGATACGAAGATCATTTTTCTGACCGTTCTGTCCATCCTCTCCGGAAAAAAGTTTTGAACCTGTCCCGAAAGGGAACCTACTAACAAAAACCAGACAAAGATGAAACCTAAATCCAACCTGCGACTTCGCAAAATCGGACGGCAATACATGATCGTAAACACCCGTCAGGAGAATGTTGACTTGTCCGATGTTTTCACACTGAACGAAACAGCTGCCGGATTATGGCAGCAGATGATTCAAGGAACAACTGCTCCGGAAGAACTGGCTGACTGGCTGTGCGAAATATATGAAGTCGACCGTGAAACAGCACTTCAAGATGTAAAAAAACAATTGGCTCAATGGAAAGCGTACGGACTGATCGATTAGAAGACACCGAGGTCCTGTTCATACTGGTGCGTGCCGGACTTTGGGAGAAAGTTCCTGAAAATCTTTCCCTGTTTCCCAGATCATCAGAAAGCTGGGAAAGGATTTTCAATCTGGCACAGCGTCAGACAGTCACCGGCCTCGTCTATCAGGGATTGTGCCAGCTTCCGGACGAACTGCTTCCACCCGAACAGCAACTGCTTCATTGGGTGGCAACCATTGACCGGATCGAAAGAGCCAATCTCCGGATGAACCGGGTACTGACCGAACTTTACGGACTGTTTCACACCAACGGTCTGCACCCCGTTCTGCAGAAAGGACAAGGAATCGCCCGTTTTTACGAAAAACCGCTGCTGCGGGAATGTGGGGATATTGACTTTTATTTTTCCGACAAGGAAGAAAGCCGTCAGGCTGCTTCACTGGTCAGCCAGATGGGATGCCGTGTTTCTCCCAAAGCCGATGACAGTCTCTGCTATTATTGGAAAGGAGTCAACGTAGAACATCATACGCGTCTGACCGACCTGCACAGTCCGTTCATTCGAAAATACTTGTATAAACAGGAACAGGATCCCGCCAATCTGACAAGCTTCAGACTACCGGGAAACCCAACCGAGATAACCATTCCCTCTCCTTTGCTGAATCTGGTTCTGCTCAATACGCACATCATGAAGCATGCTTTCGGATGGGGAATCGGTCTGCGTCAGCTATGCGACCTGGCACGTGCCTATCACTGCCTGCAAACGGAAACTGACGGCAAGGCCCTGTATGACCTCTGCCGTAAAGCAGGAATCATCCGGTGGAACAGTCTGCTTCATGCCTTTCTGGTGAAACAGCTGGGTCTGTCTGATTCCAGTCTCCCCTATCCGGAAAAGACTGTTTCTCCGGAACCGCTGCTGGAGATTATTCTGCGGGGAGGAAACTTCGGTTTATACCACGCACAACGCAGGAATACAGCCGAAAACAAATGGAGCAGCAAGTTTCATACTTTCCGGTCTTTCCTTGGCAATATCCGTTTCTCCTGCCGCTACGCACCGCAGGAAGCATTTTGGACTTTTACGAACCTTTTAACCGGACAATTCAAATCATGACAGAATCTCAATATTGTGTAGCCGGATTCTTTTTCAGTCTCTCACTCCCGGACGGACAGGATGCTGACAAGCTGCTGCCCTCGTTCCGTCCCTTTCTGTGCGAAAAGAAACCGCAGGAAGAATCCATTTTCCAACTGACAGTCTTATCCGAAGCCGGACCGGAAATAGAAACTGCATCCACCCTCCTGGACCGGACCTTTAACGATATTGGTTATACCAGTCTGTATGCCTTTTCCGGAGGATATCAGGTTAGCATCAGCCCCTGGCCGGAAGGTCCCCAGCATATCCTTCAGGCTGACAGAGACTTTACTCAGGCTACGGCGACAATACTTTGGACGGATCCCTATGCAGGACATGTACTCAGCTCCATGCTGCGCATTGTCTTTTCACAGGCCATTCTCAACCGGGAAGCCGTTTCCATCCATGCTTCTGCTGTATATACAGACGGGATGGGCTACCTCTTCCTGGGGAAAAGCGGTACCGGGAAAAGTACACATGCAGCCCTGTGGACTTCCGTCTTACCCAATTGCGAACTGCTGAACGACGATAACCCCACCCTCCGCCTTCAAGACGGTCAGGTGCTGGTTTACGGCACTCCGTGGAGCGGGAAAACCCCGTGTTATAAAAACCGGCATTTTCCCGTGGGTGGAATCGTGCGTCTGAAACAGGCACCGGCCAACCGTTTCCACAGCCATCAGGATACGGAGGCCTTTATCGACCTGCTTCCCGGGTGCTCGGCCATCCGGCAGGATTCACACCTTTACGGGCAGCTGTGTGACACCCTGATACAAATCGCAACCCGCGTTCCGGTAGGCATGCTGGAATGTCGGCCTGACCGTGAGGCTGCTCAATTATGCCACCATGAAATCAACCGAATTAATCAATCTTATTAAACATAACTCATGAACAAAACATTCGTTTTTTTAAGCCTGATGATTGCCTTGCTGTTCTCGTCGTGTGCGTCACGCAAGGATTTCGTCTACCTGTCTGACATGCAGATGGGTGAAAAATATCCTTTCGATCCGAACCATGAAGTAGTCGTGCAAAGCGGTGACCGCCTGGGCATCACGGTAAGCTGTAAGAACCCGGAACTTGCCATCCCGTTCAATATTCAGGGAGGAAATTTCCAGATAGACCGCAACGGCAATGTCTCGGCATCCGATGCCTCAGGAAGCAAGGAAAAAGGTTATTTTGTAGATGTGGAAGGCAACATTGACTTCCCGATTCTCGGCAAGCTTCATGTAGACGGAATGTCTGTCAGCCAGGTAAAATCGCTGATTGAGAATCAGATCAAGGCAAGCAACTACATCAAGGATCCCCTTGTCACCATTGATGTCCTGAACTTCAAATACACCGTACTGGGAGCCGTAGGACGCAACGGAACCTTTACCTGCGACGGTGACCGCATCACGCTGCTGGAAGCGATTGCCAATGCCGGAGACCTGACTGCCAAAGCCCGGATCAACCGCGTGACCGTGATCCGTGAAAAAGGCAACGAACGCCAGATGTTCGTTCATGACCTGCGCAGCAAGGATATCTTCGACTCTCCCTGCTTCTACCTGCAGCAAAATGACATCGTCTATGTAGAACCTAAGTATCGCAAGAAAGACAACGAAGACCGCGGCTTCCAGGTCGTAACCGTCCTGCTCTCTCTTGTAACAACCGTCTGCTCGCTGATGTGGGCTCTTAAATAACAATAACCAGACTTTCAAACGACATGCAGACAAATCCATCCTCTGTAAACAAGAATGAGCAGAGCCTCAACGTACTGGACCTGCTCATGTACCTGACTTCCAAATGGAAGTGGTTTCTTTTTTCCGTACTGATATGCGGCGGTATCGCCTGGTATCAATACGCCAGTTCACCCAAAGTTTATTTCGGAAAAACAACCGTGATCATCAAAGATCCTTCGAACAAGACTTCTACCGCCGGACTGGACCGTTACGACAATTTCATCAACAAAGTGAACGTGGCTAACGAAATCCTGCAGTTCCGTTCCAAGAAACTGATGCGGGAAGTGGTACAGCGTGTTCATGCCGACATCAGTTACCAGAAGAAAAGCGGCCTTCACTACGACGAACTGTATACACAGTCACCGGTAAATGTCAGCTTTCCCGATGCGCTTCCGGAACAATACCTTGGCTTTACCGTAACCATACAGGACAGTACCACTGTACTGTTGTCTGATTTTATCCGGGAAGAGGAAAAGTCTGAATACCAGGTCCGGCTGAACGACACCCTGTCACTTCGCAGCGGAAACCTGGTGATTACCCCAACCAACTTCTTCAGCAAGGCCTGGACCAATGTTCCCATCAAGGTACGGAAACAGCCTCTTGACGGTGTAGCTGCCCGCTATCAGGGAAATCTGGGCATCCGTCAGGAAGAAGACGAATCGTCTATCCTCACGCTCTCGCTGAAAGACAACTCCCCCAAACGGGCCGAAGACATCCTCAATACCCTGATCAACGTCTACAACGAAGAAGCCATTAAGGACAAGAATCAGGTAGCCATCAACACCGCCAACTTCATCAATGACCGTCTGATCATTATCAGTCAGGAACTGGGCGATGTTGAATCAGATCTGGAATCCTTCAAGCGCGACAATCAGGTGGTAGACATTGCTTCCTCGGCCAGCATGTACATGAGTGAATCGCAGAAATACAATGCTGACGCTCTGGAACTGGAAACCCAGTTGCGCCTGGCCAGGTATATCAAGGAATATCTCACCGACCCCAAGAAAGAAACTGACCTGATCCCGGCCAATACAGGCATCAGCGACATGAACATTGAGACCCAGATCACGGCCTACAATGCCACCAAGCTGAAACGCGACCGGCTGATCAGCGACAGCAGCGACAAGAACCCCGTAGTGGAAGAACTGAACAACACACTGCACGCCATGAAGCAAAGCATCATCCGTGCCGTCGACAATATGATTGTCAGCATCAACGTGAAGCGCAACGATGCACAAAGCCGCGAACAGCGTGCCCAGAGCCGGGTAGCTGCCATTCCGACCAAGGAACGCCAGATGCTTTCCATCGAGCGCCAGCAAAAGATCAAGGAAGCTCTTTACCTCTTCCTGCTTAACCGCCGCGAAGAAAATGCTTTGTCACAGGCCATGGCCGACAACAATGCCCGGGTCATTGACAGTGCAGAAAGTACCAGTTTCCCGATTTCCCCGAACCGGAACCGCATTCTTCTGCTCGGTGTCCTTATCGGTATCGCCCTGCCGGGAGCCGCCTTCCTCCTCATTCTGTTCATGGATACTCGCGTTCACAGCCGCAAGGATCTGGAGAAAGCAGTCAGTGTACCCTACCTGGGTGAAATACCGCTCGACAAGTCCATCCAGAAACATCACGACAAGAATGCACCCACTGTCCGGGAACAGGGTGACGACATCGTGTCGGAAGCTTTCCGCATCCTGCGTACCAATATGGCCTTCCTCTCCCGGAAAGACAACCCTGTGCAGGTCATCACCTTCACCTCATTCAATGTAGGTGCCGGAAAGACCTTCATTGCCCGCAATCTTTCCATGAGTCTGGCTTACACCAAAAAGCGCGTGATCATGATCGACCTGGATATCCGCAAGGGAACCCTGAGCCGCCACTATGGACATCACCATGTGGGTATCACCAACTATTTGTCCGATTCCACCATCCGCGTAGACGACATCATCCAGCGCCGGGAAGACTTCGACCTGATCGCCTCAGGAACCGTCGCTCCCAATCCGGCCGAACTGCTGATGGATGAACGTCTGGACGAGCTGATCCGGGAACTTCGTACCCGCTACGATTACATCATCGCCGATAATGTTCCGGTAGGTATCATTGCCGATGCCACCATTGCCAACCGTATTGCCGACCTGACCCTCTTTGTGGTGCGTGCAGGCAAACTGGACCGTCGTCAGCTGCCTGACATCGAGCAACTCTATCAGGAAAAGAAACTGAAGAACATGGCTCTGGTACTGAACGGTGCAGATCCGGAACGTCACGGATATGGA
>ERZ1024483.363-NODE-363-length-12497-cov-11.024594_pt1 | contig 12497 bp, 8 predicted proteins | sample MGYA00520799_ERZ1024483 | MGnify/ENA primary metagenome ERZ1024483 (study PRJEB33242, sample SAMEA3444315) | Homo sapiens | biome: Host associated; feature: Gastrointestinal tract; material: Stool | place: Uganda | collected 2011-01-01 ...
AGCTTTTATCCCAGTAGTTGCCAGGTTTAATGTCATCTGTGTTACCTGTTTGTTTTAGGTTAAAGTTGTCATCTATGAAATTTAAAACATCCCATGGACAGAACATCTCTTTGTCATAGAACTTATAACCGTCGTAGTAATTTTTTACTGTTTGAGAAAAGTCATCTAACTCATAGTCTTTTAAGATTTTTTGTGTTTCATCTTTGGTAAACCCAATCATTCCAGTGTACTTATCTATTTTACTGGTAACAGTATTTACCTTAAGGTTGTTCACACCTGTAAAGATGCTGTTCTTAGCTACCTTTAAACATCCTGTGATTACTACCTTACTTATAATTGAAGTCTTCTTTTCAGGATCTTTTGGGGGATCTTTAAAAAAACCTAAGAAAGATGACATTAAAGTAACCATATCCTTATGGTAGCCATGCTCTTGAGCTTTAGCTAAAGGTACATCATACTCATCAATTAAGATATAAACCTGTTTGTTAACGTGCTTATAGAGCATTAAACTTAAGGATTTAATTGCTGAAGTTACGTATGATATAGCTTGCTTATCAGCCTTTTTCAGATATATCTCATCACATAGCAAATTAAACTTTGCTTTCTCCATTTCATTTAAATATGGACTTTCTTTTAAGAAGCTAAATTCATTTGCTTTAGCTGAAACAACTTCTGCTAGTTTTAAGTAGGCACTTTCAAAGTCATCTCCTAAAACATCTTTCAAGGTAATGGAGATAACAGGAAATTGCCCCATATACTTTTTACAGAACTTTTGCTCTTCAAATATTTTGGTATCTTTAAAATAGCTCTGATGAATAGTGGTATCACCAGGCTTTTCGTAATTGATATTCAGGAAAGACTCAAACATATTCATGAGCATGGTCTTACCAAAACGTCTAGGTCTTGTTAAGAGCAAAACAGTAGTACCATCAATTAAAGACTTATCATCTACTGCTTCATCTTCAGAGAATACAGCCTTTAAGTATGGAGTCTTATCTACGTAGTAACGGTTCTTTTCTCTAACCTCAGCGAAGGTATCACCGGTTACTGGTAAAGCTAAGAAGTGTTTTTTGCTCATTATTGGTTCCTGTTACTTTTTCTTAATTTCTTACATGATTATATGTTATTTGCACTACTTTATTAGGCTTTTACATACAAATATTGCCAATTTTGAGGATTTAGAACAAATATTTCTCAATTTTAGTTTTTCTAAAATGAAAAATCCCAGATAGCTTTATTACCTACCTAGGATTTTATTTGAAACTTATCTTTTAAATGAGTTGATGGATTACCTGTTATTTACTCATATCATGACAATTCATCATTTCATCAGATTTTGATAAATCATAAGGCATTGAATTCATGCTCATTGAGTCATGTTCCATATTCATCGACATATGGCGCATATTTAAAGTTTCTATTACTTTTGGTGTATCAGTCATGCCTAAGGCAGGATCTAGCATACCAAAGACCATGGCAGCATGTGAGGTTACAAGATAAATGCTCAAAAGCACGATCTTTACAGCCATCTTAGCACGCTTGTTTGCTTTTCTAAAAATCAGATTTACCTGCAGTAAAGACATTAACACTAAAGGAATCACAGCTACCATAAATAAAAGAGCTGAAGCATAATCTATCCAGCCTTTCCAAAGATTTTGTTCATTTGCAGGAAGAACCAACTCTTTTATAAATAAAAAACCTAAAACAAGCATCACAATGCCTGAGATAAAAGTGCAGATAGAATTTAAACTATGCACTTTTAGTAATGGTTTTGAGCTAAAGAGAAGAACTATTTCAGTAATAGCAATAGTCTCTGCAATTACCATTGGCACTACCATGAAGAAAATCAAGTTATATGGAGAATTGGCCATTAAAAGCGACATATATTGAGTCATTAACATTTATGAATACCTTTCAATTCAATGAAAACACATAAAGTTTGTTTTGAGTTTGCTACTCTAGAGGCTTAATTCTAGCAAATAAACTGCATGCAATTGCGACGAAACTTATCATTACGTTTATTACATTAAACGCGGTTACTTTGTAATTATCTAGTGCAGACTTTTATAATCACTTGGAAGTAAATGCTGTTGACCGAACTTTTATCCTCAAAAATAGCGAAAATTTGCAAATAATGTTAAACTTTTGACATTGAATTTAATTAAAAGGAGTTTTGCTATATGTCAATGCCAGAACGTTACCACCCAGAATGCCCACCAGATGCACATAAAGTTATTAGACCTCCTGTAAAAGAGGTATTTGCTACACTTTGCGTCAAGGTTGAAGATTCTGAAGAGAAGAACGGCATGGCAAACGTTGTAGAAATACTCTCTTTAATGAGCAAAAAGCCTTTAATCTTATGCTCAGATAAGATGCGCAAGCTAATCTGCGACTACACTAAAGACAGTGAAGTAAAACCTGAATTCTTAAGAGTTCATGAAGACGGAAAAGCTTCAATCAGCTATGAGAATGGAGCTATTGGTCCTACTACAGATTTTTATGATTTTGCAGGCAATTCTCTGAACTATAAAGATTTCTTAAAGACCTTAGAGAAAAAATGTATTGTAAGTGTAGATATGTTATCAATGTTTACCTTACGTTCAATCTCTACTGTATATCCTTGGGATGAACTTTTAGCAAATCAGTTCTTATGTCAGTATTTAGAGGCTTCAAAAACTCTGACTGATGACGACATTGCTCTGCTTACAGATGTACGTTATGGCAGGTTTGATGCACTCAACGTTGAAGAGAAGAGTGCTACTGCTTATAAATTCTTAAGACTAGAACGTAAACTTTTCTTACAGTATCCAACTGAAGATGACTAAACTATTATCTAAGACCGCCACTTTGGCGGTCTCTTTAATTCAAAAGCCTTCAATTACTCCAAACGATCTTGGTTGTCAGGATTTAGTAAGAGCAAGACTTGAGAATGTTAACTTCAAGTGCTTAACTTTAAAAGACAGTGGCACTGAAAATCTTTTAGCTCTCCATGGTGAAGGTTCCCCTTTCTTTTTATTTTTAGGTCACACAGATGTCGTAAGTCCTGGTGATGAAAGTGCCTGGGCAGTGCCTCCATTTGAAGCTTTAATAGATGATAAAGGTGTTTTACATGGCAGAGGATCACAGGACATGAAAGGATCTGATGCTGCTATGACCGAAGCTCTAGTAAGCTTTGTAGAACACAATCCTCATCACAAAGGCACTGTAGGTATTCTTTTGACCTCTAACGAAGAAGGAGATGCTAAAGGTGGTACTCCTTTTGTAGTTGAGTACCTAAAAAAGAAGAACCTCATTCCTGATTACTGCCTTGTAGGCGAGCCATCTTGCTCTAATACTTTTGGCGACACCATTAAAAACGGCAGACGCGGTTCGCTTACCGCTCATATCACTGTAAACGGAATTCAGGGGCATGTAGCCTATCCTGACAGATGCGATAATGCTGCTCATCATGCTGGAGTTTTAATCTCACGATTATTCTCTAAAAAGTGGGATGAAGGTTCTAAGTTCTTTCCTCCAAGCTCTTTTCAGGTAACCAACATTAAGTGCGGTACCGGTGCTGAAAACGTAGTACCTGGCAGTTGCTATATTATGTGCAACTGGAGATTTAATGATGCCTTATCAAAAGACAAGATCTCAATTGAGGTAGAAAAAATCATAAGAGAGTTAGAGCTTAACTGTGAGATTAGATATGTTCTAAACGGTGAACCATTTATTACTAAAGGCGGTGAACTTTTAGATTCTCTTGAAAAATCAATAGTTGAAGTTACAGGTAACAAAGCTTTGTTATCTACAGCAGGTGGCACCTCAGATGGTCGCTTTGTAGCTCCATTAGGCACTAAAGTAGTTGAATTTGGACCTGTATCAAACTTAATTCATAAAGTAAATGAATCTGTTGAATTAGATTCATTAGACAAGCTTCATGAGGTTTATGTTAAGACTTTAAACGATCTGTTCAGATAAGATATGAAGTTAGGCTTTTAGAGCCTAATTTTCTTTACAGACAAACTAAAATTGATTAGAAGACGTGCTCTTTAAAGGCTTTAATCATGGTCTTAGTAAGAGAAATTACGGGATCAGCAATTTCAAGCTCCTCGCGTTTTTTCCATAAAGCTTGAGCTAATTCATTCTCATCACGCACAATCGTACGTGAGCCGTCAACTTCAGCTACATATCCTAGCAGCAGATTACTATCAATTCCCCATGGTTGAGAGCCATAGTACCTCAGGTTTTTAATCTTAAGGCCGACTTCCTCTGCAACCTCACGAGCACAAGTCTGCTCTGGAGTTTCTCCTATTTCACAAAAACCTGCAATCAAAGCTACACCTCTGTATGGTCTATCTTTATATTGAGTAACTACGATGTTATCGCCATCAGTTACAGCAACAATTACCGCAGGAGCAATCTTAGGATAGATCGTGTTACCACAATGAGGACATACTAAAGCTCGCTCTGTTTTAGAGTGCTCTGTTCTACAGCCACAGAAGCCGCAGAACTTATTAGACCTGTACCATTGGAATAACTGATAAGCAGTAAAGCCTGCAAAGCATACAGTACGAGGATTGTCTGAGCGTAAGACTCTTTTGGTCATATAAGAAAAACCATCAAGATATGGGCAATTCTCACCTGTATATAGAAAATAAGCTCTATCATCAATCTTAAAAAGATAGGTAAGTTCGTTCTGATTGAATGATGATGCTTTGGGTAAAGATAATGGAGAGTTCTCTCCATCACCAGATACTAATACATTATTACCGTCAAAGACGAAGACTTCATCATTATCTTGAGCGTCTCTTTTTAAAGAGAACTCGTTATAAAACTGATGTGGGAATAAATCTTGGATCATAGTTTACTCTGCAGATATTTCTCTGCATCTAAGGCTGCCTTACACCCCTGTCCTGCTGAGGTAATGGCCTGACGATAAATTCTGTCGGCACAGTCACCTGCAGCAAAGACACCAGCAACTGAGGTTGAGGTCTCTGAGGTAAAACCAGTTTTTACAGTACCGTCATCATAAAGTTCAATCTGTCCTGCAAATGGCTTAGTTGAAGGTTCATGACCTATAGCCATGAAGACTCCTGAAAGAGCAATATCTCTATTCTCTCCATTAACCTGAACCTTAACCCCATTTACAAGATTACCATCGCCTAAGATCTCTTTGATGTTGGCATTTAAGACAAACTCAACCTTACCTTCAATCTCGAGTTTTCTTAATCTGTCGACTAGAACTTTCTCTGCTCTAAACTCTGCTCTTCTGTGAATTAAATAAACTTTTGAGCACAGGTTAGCTAAATACAAAGCTTCAATGAAAGCAGCTGATCCTCCACCTACAACAGCAACTTCTTTACCTCTAAAGAAAAAGCCATCACAGGTTGCACAGGCAGATACGCCCTTGCCCTTATATTTAGTCTCAGACTCTAACCCTAAATATCTTGCTTTAGCGCCGGTTGCAATGATCACTGTTTTTGCTTTTAAAACTGTACCTGATGAGAGATAAACTTCTTTTACATTTTTTGAAAAGTCAGTTTTTACAACTTCATCATAAATAAACTTTGTGCCGAGTTTTTCTGCATGCTTTGACATATCCTGCATGAGAGAAAAACCGTCAGGAGCATCAAAACGTGATGGCCAGTTTTCAATTTCAGGTGTGGTTGTAAGCTGTCCACCGACCTCAGAGCCACAGACTAAAACAGGCTCTAATTGGGCTCTACAGGCATAGATGGCAGCAGTATAGCCGGCTGGACCTGAACCTATGATAAGAGTATTTAAAATCTCACTCATTTAGCTAAAAGCTCCTTATAGTGTTCTTTAGCATAAGACACTGCATACTTTACCCATGGTTCATTAAAAGAGATCAGATACTCAAGGGCAAAATCAACAGGGAAAGCATCTATGCACTCATCAGCTTTTTTTGAAAAAGAAATATGCCAAGGTTCAAAGGCAATAGTTCCTTTTCCGTTAAAAGGACGTTTAAAACCGAATTTATTGAGGTTTTGAAAAAGATACTGACCTAATTTGTAGAAGTAATTACCCTTTTGATATTCTCTTGCGGTAAGTTCTAACTGTTTACCCTCAGGTAAGAGGTTTACAGCATAGATATCAAAATCAGTACCAAAATGGTGACGGGAAAAACCAGGAATTGATGAAAATCTTATGATTTCTAAAACCTTCTGCTCATCACTTAATGAGCTGATATCCATAGGATTTTCATTTGCATCTAAGACAGGTCTTTTTCCTTTGAACTTGTCATCAAAGATTTTAAACTGCTTATAAAAGCTTCTGTAGGCAGAAGCTATACGCAGTTCAAAACCTTTATCAAAGGCATCTGAGAATAAATCTGGTAATGCCTTTGCTGCATCCCTGTCACACATGAGCACACTCATGCGTCTAGGATCATCTTTAATATTTACTAATTTACTGTCATCAAGACCAATTAACTGTTCTTTAGTTGCCATATGTTTCTATAATCTTTGAAGCTTCCTCTTTAAGATCTGAGCTTCCGTGTTCCTTCACATCATCAATGATCTTTAAAGCTTCTTCTGTATCGCCAGTCTCAAAATACAGTCTAGCCAAGTTTAATTCATCAACATAGTACTGATGCTGTTTCGCATTTAAACCTTCATAGTCATCTGTATTTTCAGCATTATCTAAATTGTTGTCATCTGCTACATCGTCACTCTGTGAAGAAATAGGACCGATGGTATCTGCTACATTCTCTAAAGAATGATCTTCAGTATCATCAGGATCTGATGATTTATCTTCAACTGGTTCATTCAATGCTAAATCGTCCTCAGGGATACTCTTAGGATCAACTGCATTTGCTGAACTCATCATAGAAGCAATCTCATCATCTGTGAAGGCTTTTTCGTTATCATGAGGTAAATCGTCATGAACACCGCCACTTAGCATGTTCATAATATCCTCATCAGCACCTGAGTCATATTGAGCTTTTGATGCACTCAATCTTTGCTCCAGATCATCTAAAGCTTTTGCATCTTCTGCTTGAGACTCTGAAGATTCGATATTTTCAGCAGGAGAATCATTCTCTTTACTCTCAAGAGCACCTTCATTTGCATCAGTTGCTACATCAGCTTGCTCTATAGTCTCTTCTAAATTATCTGATAGATTGTCCTCATTTTGAGGAGTGTCTTCAACAGTATCAGAAGCTGTTGTAGCACTAGGATCTTTGCCTTTACCTACAATATCGAAGTCGTCATCAGGAACTGCCCAGGATACAACGCCATTTTCATCTTTGCTGTTGTCATCATGTGGATCTGGATTAAAGATAGCCTGCTCTGACTTATCCTGAATATCACCAATATCATTAGCGTCATCATTTTCGCTCTTAGCAACATCTGTGGTGTCAGCAGTATCTTCGTCTGCTGATGTAACCGTAGCTTCTTCTACAGGAATTTCATCAAAAGAATCATCCTGCTTTGGCACTTCAAATTCAGGCTCTACAGCTTCATTATCGAGGTAATCAGCCTCATCAGTATCAACTGGTTCAGCATCTACAGTCTCTGCATTTTCAGGCTCTACAGCATCTGTATGAGGCTCTGCATCTTCATCGATAGTGTGTTCTGATTTTTGCTTCTCTTCATCTTCAGGAATAGCATCAAATGTTTCCACACCATCTGCTATTTCTTCAGGAGACTCTGCCTCTTCTGGAGCATCAACAACATTGTCATTACCAATTAGGAGATCTTCTAAATTAAGATCATCATTTAAGACCTCATCAACATTCTTTCCTACAGAATTGTTTTTAGGGACTTCATCATCAGAGATCTCTTCAGCATCAGCTTCAGGAATATTGTCTTCTTTAGGGTCATTGTTTTCAAATTCTGCATCAGTTTCAGCTTTTTCATCTTCAGTATTGTCAGAATTCTTATTATCAGACATTGACTCTAAGAATGCTTTTTCTTCACCTGAGAGTTGCTCTTGAGGATCTTCTGATGAAACTGGCTCTTCCTTTGAAGGCTCTGCATCATCTTCTGTCTTATTTGAAGCATCAAGAGGATCTGCAACATCTAATGCATCAGCATCAACGTTATCAGATATTTCAGCTTGTGAAGACTCAGCTTTAATATCTAAAGTCTCAGGATCTACGTGATTTTCTTCTAAAATCTTATCTGAGTTATCTTTTAGGTGATTTAACAGTTCATCTTCACTGACATCTTCAACTTTTACATCATCTGCAAGGATGTCGTTTGTTGCTGGTGATTCTTCTTTTGATTCAGTCTCATCTGAAGGTGTACTCTCTGCAGTATTTTCCTGTTCTGCCACAGTCTCTTTATCAGCATTATCTACAATTGAATCAATGTCTGCATTGTCTGTTACATCTGTTGCTACATCTGAAGTTTCACTTTCTTTTGCAATATCAGCATTTTCATAAGCCTTATTCATGGCCTCTGTGATCGCTTCTTCTTCAGACTTTGGGGCGGTATCTTCAGCCTCCCTATTTTCCTTTGAAGATGTTTTCTCGGTTACAGACTCTTGTGCTGTTGCATCTGCTACAGGATCTTCTTCAGATTTAGGAGCATTGGCTTTATCTTCAGTCTTTTCTTCAGCTTCTTTTTGCTCATTTAAAGCAGCGCTCCAGGCATCAGCCATAGTCTCTTCTTCAGATTTAGAAGCATTAGCTTTATCTTTACTCTTTTCTTCAGCTTCTTTTTGCTCATTTAAAGCAGCGCTCCAGGCGTCAGCCATAGCTTCTTCTTCAGATTTAGAACCATTAGCTTTGTCTTCAGTTTTTTCTTCAGCTTCTTTTTGCTCATTTAAAGCTGCGCTCCAGGCATCAGCCATAGCCTCATCATCAGACTTAGCTTTATCATCATCTTTCTTTTCAGAGTTTTCCTGTTCGTTTAAAGCAGCTTCCCAAGCTGATGCCATATCATCTTGTGAAGTATCTTTATTCTCATCTTTATCAAGATCAACATTCTTTTCAGAACCAGTCTGCTCATCTAGAGCTTTAGACCACTCATCCATTACATCCTTGTCATCTTTTATCTCATCAGATGAGTTAGTTGTTGCTGCATTATCCCAAGCCTCTTGAGCAGGATCTTTTTCAGTTGCAGTTGCATCAGCACCAGTGTTATCTGCTGTTGCACTGTTATCAGGAATTTCTGTAGCATTTGAAGCTGATTCTTCAGCGTCAGCCTGCTTTTTCTCATTTAAAGCAACTTCAACATCTGATGCTGAATCAGATGGTGAATTTATAGAGTTATTGTTCTTGTCCAGTTCTCTTTGAGGAATATCCGTAGTATCAGGCTCTTCATCGCCAGATACGGGAGCTTCAAGATCGATAGAACCGTTCTCATCTGATAATAAGGTATCATCTGATGAGTAATCATCCTCAACATCAAAGTCATCGGTCATCTTAGCGCTAGCACGAGACTTTAACTTGATAATTAAGAAGACAATCATCAGTACTAAAGCTAATAAGCCAGCACCGAATAAGATCATCATGACAGGCTTATCAAGATCAACTACAGAGGTAGGTGTACTTACTGAGAATTGAGACAGCTGTAGCTGCATATCCTCAATCTTCTCATCATTAGCAAGTAACATCTCTCTCATTCTGTCATTATCTTGAGAGATCTTTGAAATATTTCCTTTAATCTCAATAATGTCTTGCTGAAGACCTGAAATAATATTGTCATACTGAGAAGCTAGTGTAGAAACACTGTCTGCTGCTGTTTTAGCTGTAGCTGCAGATGTTTTCTTCATTCTGTCCATAGCTTCAGCTAACTGTTGCTCTAAGACTTTAGTTTTCTCATCAATAGCTTTCTTATTGCCATCGAGCATGATCCTGATAGATTGAGCATCTACAGCAGCAGCTGCAAGATCAGCACTCATTGCTTTAGCAGCTTCTGCCTTTTTGTTATTGTCTGCAGTGCCCTCATTATTACCGTTTGGTACGGTCTCTTCTGTAACCTGACTTTTATCAAGATCAGCGCCACGGGTATTCTCTGGCATTGCTACGGATAAATCTTTTTTAACCGCTTCTTCCTGTAACTTTTTAATCTTAGTCTCAGTGGCGGTGTACTGAGGAATATCGTTATCAGACAGTGACTGCATTGGCTTTGAAGCTTGTGTTGCAGGAGCAGGAGTTGCTGTGTTGTTTAAGGTTGCCTGAGTATTTACAGTAGCAGGAGCATTACCTAAAGGAGGTAAAGTCATACTGCCCTGAGCTAAAAGTCTTGAACCTGTATCGGTTGTTTCTCGTGCAATTTCAGATACAGGAGGAATAGTAATAGTAGTTCTTAAAAGGTTGTTGACGTTACCACGACCGAATGCGCCACGATTATGTCTATAAATTGAGGCTACAATCTGGAATTCATTAACACTTCTATCCAGAGGTAAGTAGCGGTGGGCTACAGACCAGATGGTATCACCTGATGCAACGCTATAGGTCCTAGCTGGGGTCTGCTGAACAGATGTTGCATTGCTTTCAGTCTGAGGTTGTCTTGTTGCTGTAGCCACTGGTGCTCTGGTTGCAGTTGCATTTACAGTAGCTTGTCTGTTTTGTCTAGGAGCTGCACGTCTTACAGGAGCTCTACTAGCTGGTTGTACAGGCTGTACTTGAGGAACAGTATCCTCAACTTCAGGACCTTGAATAGTAATAGTAAAAGTACCATCTTCATCAGCTGACATTGCCGAAAAAGGTAACAAAAAAGATAAAGCTACAGATAAAAGTGCTTTTTTGTAAGCGTGCATAACTAACAACCCCTATTTTTATGCATTATTTTACTCAAAATGAGATCTGTCAAAATAAGGTCAGATCCCATTTTTGGAAAAGTTATGCATAAAGTGTGCACATTTTACAGATTAGAGAGATTTTGCAATCAATTTTGCAATTTCAACACAAGAAATAGCTTCACCTCTTCTAGTGTTATCCATCATAATCACAAAGCTGTAAGATTTTGAACCAGGTTTGTCCTGCTTTAATCTTGTGAGCATTACAGTTCTCTCGTTGATAATATCTGCTACAGGAGATAAAACATCATCCTCTGAGGCTACAGTTACATACTCTGAAGCTTCAAAAGCCTGTTTAACCTCTTCTAATGTAGCCTTATCCTCAAGATCAACATTAACTACCATAGTGTGACCGTAGAATACAGGAACCTGAATGCAGGTAATATCAAAACCACGCTCGAAACGGCCTAAAATTCTTGATACTTCATTACTGATAGCATTTTCATGGTCTGAATATCCATTATCCTCAAGCAGTCCCATTCTAGTGTGCAGATTGAATGCTAATTGAGCTGGAAATCCCTGATGCTCTGCTGCCATACCGTTTAATAATAAGGTTGACTCATGAGCTAGGGTTTCAGTACCTAACCGACCAAATTCTGAAACAGATTCCATTGAGGTTACAGTAGCTCTTGCAATGCCATACTCATCATGAAGAACAGATAAAGCTAGGCACAGCTGTACAGATGGCGCTAAAGCAGGAATAACCAGTCTGTTTTCAATTGCCTTTTTAATATCAAAAGGATTGATTTCAGGTACGATGGTTACAGTCTTATCATCACCATTGAATAAATGGCTGTCATCAATAACGATACAGCCTTTCTCTCTTGCTGCATTAATCCAGTGCTGAGATTCATCCTGAGTAGTTAAAAATAAAGCTACATCCGCTTTTGAAAAATCAAACTCTTCAACTGGCTGAACAAAGTAGTTCTGGCCTTTAATCTGAACGGCATCATATTCACCTGTCAATGGTGATAATGGGAAAACTTCGCCTAAAGAGAGATCCTGTTCTTCAATGGTTTCAATCACAAGTTTACCAATATCAGTATCATAACCGTAAATAGCTAGCTTCATTGCCACAGTATCGCTCCTAAAAACATTGCTTTATGTTTACTGTTTTAAGATTATTTCTCTTTTAGGAATAAACATAACTAAAAAAACTTTGTACATTCTCTATCGTACCGTACCTGTCAAGTACCTTTAAAGAATATGGTGTTACTTTTCATTGCGTTACTTTACAAAAATTCTCTAAGATAACTTTAGACATAACATTTAAGTCTTAAAGCAGACTTTAAAGTAACATTAATTCATAGAGAACTACATACTCGATTTTACCACAATGTCTCATAGATAAACGTATGTTCTAATAGAGATTAGAGCTAATAAGTAAGGGGTAAAAATTGCGTTTTTAGAATCTAAAATTTTAATGATATAAAGAGAATTTTAATGATTCCTGTAGAAAAATAGCTTTCTACATAAAGTTTCTGCCATTGTCATTTGGATCTTTAGGATAGACTTTGTTTTTACGGCGGAAAGTATATGGATTCTGCCTGCCGGTAGAACCATACTTGCCGTTCTTTTTAATACGTGTTTTTCTGATGACAGATGACACCACGCCAAAGAGTTCACACTCATCAACATGAGTTAAGTTAATGTCAGGAATAGAATCATCAGCACAGACTAATCTTGGTTCTCTGCCATCTAGAAACTGTCTTAAAAGAAAAGTGCCGTTGATACTCATCACTACA
>ERZ1024483.364-NODE-364-length-12400-cov-61.089510_pt1 | contig 12400 bp, 15 predicted proteins | sample MGYA00520799_ERZ1024483 | MGnify/ENA primary metagenome ERZ1024483 (study PRJEB33242, sample SAMEA3444315) | Homo sapiens | biome: Host associated; feature: Gastrointestinal tract; material: Stool | place: Uganda | collected 2011-01-01 ...
TTATACATATATTATAATTAAAATATAATTAAAATATAATTATAATTCAATTATAAAATTAAAGTTTTACTCTTGCAAACTAGAGTAGAATATATTACTCTAGCAGTGTAGAGTAACTTAAAAAAGGAGGATTTGACATGATTGATTTAGAAAATGCAGAACACGAACTACTAGCTTTATTGAATCAGGACAAACACAACTGGGTACAGATCTACAGATTAATGGATCAGGTCGATAAAGAAAAAGCATACACGGCAACTGCCAAGAGTTTCACACAATGGGTAAACACTTTAGCTGATAAAGCGAAAGTGCATGTTTCACTTTTATGGGCACGGAAAAAAGCTGGTGCAGCCTATGATGAATATGTTAAACGTGCCGAAGCAAAAGGAGTACAGGTTGCTCCTTTAGAAGAATTGAATGTTTCTCCTGATAATATAAACCTAGTAGCTAAGATTGCCGGAAGCAACAATGAGGTTGCTGATGATTTGATTCAAAAAGTAGCTAATAATGAATTACATAGATCCGATTTAAAAAAAGCATGGGCGAATGTTAAAGAAGAACGAATCAGGAATGGCATAAACCCTACTAGAACATCTAGACACACTGAAGAAGTTGATAAGAGTATTTCTATGACCGATACGATCCGATTGGCACTTGTAAATAGCAAACAATGGCTTACAAGGACAATTGAAGGGTATTCAGACGAGTTCTCACATTTATATAAAGCTCTTACGGAACTTGCAGTTCGACCAGGAACGAGTAAATCGGCTAGAAGAATTGATGTGGCCATTATTGAAGATATTACAAACAGTACGATTCCAGGCAATCATGATATTACTGTACATGGTATTGAAATCAAAATATCGAAAGGAGACTTGTTGAATGATACTAAAATGCAGGAATATGCAGATTATTGCGATTATTTCTGGTTGGCTATTCCGGAAGAATTAGTGGAATATGCGATTAATTATGTGTTAGATAACTGGGGAATTCTTGTATATCATAGAAATAAAGATGGATCAGGAGAATTACAGTGTCTCCAAAAACCTAAAAAGCTAAATGCAACAATGCGTGAATTTGCGTTAGTAGAAGCTATAAAAAGAAACTTAAAATAAAAAGAGGAGGTACCACTCTTTTTATTTTACTCTAGCAAAAAATAGCAACTATTTCTCTGTGCACTGCTAGAGTAAAATTGTGACTGGACACTGATAAAACTCGGTGTTATATTTTTAGTGAAAAAGGTGGAAAAAATATATTGATAATATAACGTGACCTAGAGGCCTCTTGGCCTTTGATTCTTTTTTGTCCTTTTATGTTTGTTTTAGAGAGGTGTTTAGAACTATGTTAAGTGATGTTATTAAGAGGTATGGTGGAAAGCAGATGGATCCACTGGATGTATATAAAGATATTTTTAGAATTGGAGAAGGATTCATTCAAAAGGAGTATGAAGATAGTGGAAGTTTCAAAGCAAATCCAATTGCCTATTATAAGAATGAGAACGAAGATCATGGCCATTTCAGAATTATGTTTGAAGATAAGTTTGAAGAAATCTATCAAAATGAGCTTGTGAATGCAGATTTTTGTGTAATGAATGGTATAACTTACTTTGGAGCAAAGTATACATCTGATAGAGCTTCTAAAATGTGTGCAATGATATTTGATATTGATGGTGTTACAGATAATAGTTTGAATAATTTCTTTTATGCTGCATTTAATAAAGAATTTGATTATTATCCATTACCAAATTACGTGGCTTTAAGTGGTCATGGAATACATTTATATTATGTTTTTGAAGAACCAGTGCCATTGTTCCCTAATTTGAAGCTTCAATTAAAGGAATTTAAATACTCCTTGACCGAAAAAATGTGGAACAAAAACACTTCTGTTGATGAAAAAGTACAAAAGCAAGGAATCAATCAGCCTTTTAGAATATTGGGTGGCAAATGTAAAAAGAATGCTCCACTGGATAGAATTGAAGTTTATAGAGTAAACCAGCATCCAGTCAATATAGAGTATTTGAATCGTTTTGTTCCTACTAAAATTGAGATAGATGAAAAAAAATTATTTAAGGAAAGTAAATTAACACTGGATCAGGCAAAAGAAAAATATCCGGAATGGTATGAAAATAAGGTTGTAAAGGGTATAAGAAGCTATTGGACAGTAAAACGTGATCTATACGACTGGTGGATCCAGCAAATAAAAAAAGAAGAAAATGGAGCCAGTTATGGCCACAGATATTTTTGTATTATGACATTGGTGATTTATGGCATAAAATGTGGTTTATCTAAAGATGAGATAGAACAGGATGCAATTGATTTGATACCGTTTCTAAACGGTTTAAATGAAAAAGAACCATTTACAGAGGAAGATATTAAATCAGCTTTAGAGTGTTATGATGAACGATACAATACTTTTCCTTTAAAAGATATTGAGAAATTAACGAATATTCGAATCGAAAGAAATAAACGTAATGGCCGAAAACAAGATCAACACTTGAAGATAGCTAGATTTACAAGGGATTTAAATTATGATGATCCAAATGGATGGATTAACAAAGAAGGTGCTCCAACGAAGCAATCAATAGTTCAAAAATGGAGATTAGAACATCCGGAAGGAAAAAAAGCAGATTGTATTCGTGATACAGGTTTGACAAAACCGACTGTATATAAGTGGTGGAATATATAAAAAAATAGGTTGTAATGAAATTTGATACAACCTATTTTTCCTACCATTAAATTGTATCATGAATTTTAATGCATTAGTAGACTGTGTTTTTTAATTTATACTTGTTAGAATACATTAGAAAATTAATACATCAATGTTGATATAAAAACACCAATCGAAGCACATTTTATTGTACAACATTGGTGTTTTAATTTAATTGAACTAACACATCTCTGTATGGATAAAAGTATATTGACTCATCCTCTGTAAATTTAAGTTTCTATAAATATATTTGATATAAAGGTTCCATTTTTTATGATTTTTGTGTATATTGGGTATGGTCCCCTTACCCAATGATTTCATTGGGCTGGTGACTTTGGAATTTGTGGGATTATTCCAATTGACGGTGACGTTTTTGTCCGCATTTGATGCAGATGGAAACGTCTCTTTTTAATATATCTGAAATAATTTGTTCATAGTCAATAAGGAATGGTCCTGGATCTTTCGTATTTGTAGCTGTTCGTATAGCTTGTATTCTTTCTTCTTTATTACGATTTCCTAGAAATCCATAATGACGAATCTTCATAAAATTTGATGGAAGCACATGCATCATATATCTACGGAAAAATTCTGTATCTTCTAAAGTCATTTCTTTGATCTTATTATGATCTGAATAATCCTTGTACGAAAATGTAACTTTATTATCTTCATACTTTTTGATACGTGCATTACTTATCGCAATTCTGTGTGTATATCTTCCAAGATATTTGACAACGTGTTTTGCACTTTTCATTGGCTTTTTAGTATATACAACCCAGTTCTTGGAATAACAGGCATCTATAATGTTTTGAAACTGTTCTTCATCTTTGATTTTTCTTTGGTCAAAATTCTTTTTAGTATAGCTTAGGAATTTTCCTTTAAATAGTTTCGATACTACTTTCACAGGAAGAAAGAATTTCTTTTTTGAACTTTTCCATTTTCCATTTGAATCAATCCCTCCACCAGGAACAATCATATGGATATGTGGGTGTAAAGAAAGGTTCTGACCCCATGTATGAAGTACGGAAGTAAATCCAATTTTAGCTCCTAGATACTTTTTGTCCTTTGACAATTCTTTGATGGTTTCTGCAGAAACAGTAAACAAAGCTCTATACATGAATTTCGGATCCATTAGACAAAGTACATTTAATTCATTGGGAATCGTAAATACAACATGAAAATAATTCACGTTCAAAGTAAAGCGTTCCTGCTTATGTATCCATACTTCCTTGTCTACAGATCCACATTCAGGGCAGTTTGGATTTTTACATGAATTATAGTGGATCTCAGTATGACCGCAACATTCACAAGTATCTGTGTTGAACCCCATGACTCCTGTTTTACATTCAATGATATTACGAAGAGCTTTCTTCTGTTTGTGGTTCAATTCCGAATAATCGATTTTACCTTCGATATCCATGGATTTGAATATGTCTTGAATATGTACCATTACTCAATCTCCATCAAAGAAGAAAGAACTGGAGCCTGTGCTAGATCAGAAGTGTCATACTTGATATAACGTGATGTAGAAGAAAAGCTTGAATGTCCCAACAATTTCTTTAAAGTGAATATATTACATCCGTTTTTGATCATAAGTGTAGCATACGTGTCTCGAAGATTATGGAAACGCATGGGTGGGACATAAAAGGAAAATTGTTTAATATGTTTCCTGAATAGTGCATTGATATAATTTTGATTGATGTGTGGATTTTTTGAACCAGGATAAAAAGACGGAAATAAATAGCCATTCTTATCAGGTCTATAAACAATCCAGTATTTACGAAGAGCATTTAATAACGCATTGGACAAAGGTACTTTGCGAGATTTACCACGCTTTGAATTACGAATATAAATCAGCATATTTTTAGAATCGATGTCACTTACTTTTAAACGAGCTACTTCACCAACCCTAAGACCAGCATCCAAGCCAAGAAGTAGAAAAACACGAAGTCGTACATCTTTTGTATCGAGCAACAAATGAATCTGTTCATTAGTAAAAACATTGATTTCTACAGGATCATATAAAATGTTAGGGAACTGTCTTCTGGATAAAGGAGTTTCTAAAACGACATCGAAAAAATATCGAATGGCACTGACAATTGTATTTAAAGAAGCAGGTGCATAAGTCTGTTTCATATGTACGACATAGTTCTGCACCATTGAAACATTAAGAATAGATACATCTTCCAAATGGTAAAAATCAAACATTTGGGAAAGATACCATTGATACATGTGAATGGTATTTGAGGAAAGATTTCTATATTCCATCATAAAAGTAAATTTGTTTAAAGCTTCATCTTTATTCATAACAACACATCCTTTCGAATAATAAAGACAAAACTATGATAGAATATAAATCAGGAGAAAGACTAGGCTTTATAAAAAAAGCCCACACTCGTAAGAGTGTGTTAGTTCAATCATTATATAAAGAACATGAGAATAATAGGAGATGTGATAACCATGGTAAATGTAGGAAGTGAATCTAATACAATAAAATAGAAAAGGAGGACTTATGAAAAAATTAATAAATACTGTATTGCTTGTAGCAATGATATTTGGATTTTCTGTAACCGGAATAAGTGCATTATCTTATAATTATGGCGGAACTGTAAGCTTCGTTTATACTGGAGTATCTCAGACTGTTACGAAAACTAGTTCTACATCTCAAAAGGCTTTAGTAAATGCTAATAAGGTTGGCTTTAATTATTGGTTTAGAACAGTGGATTATGCCACAAGTGCAGAAACAGGATATAGATATGTAAATCAATATGGTTCTAATCTTTCTTTGGTTAATAGTAATACTGTTAACGGACGAAGATATTATGCTCAAGCACATCGAGAATATCCAACTGAATCTGGCTATGTAAGTGGTACCTGGCAGCCTTAAAACAGATAATAAAAAAGGGGATGTATTTACCACTCCCCTTTTTTTATAGAAATGAAGGTTTTTTTATGAAAAAAAAATATATTATTTTATCATTATTTTGTTTTTTAACTTTTATAATATTTTCAATTTTTTTAGGAACAAATTGTTTAAAAGTTGTTTCAAGATATTTAAAAGGAGGAAATGAATATCTTGAAATTTGGAAAGATGCATGTATAGCGTATGGACAAGAATGTTCTAATGTAAATAATTTTTTTAATTTAATGAAGTCTTATTTTAATTCTTTACCATACGATTTTGCATACTATATCGATCATGGGACAATGGCTTTTTCTTATTTGCTTCCAATCATCACTGTAATATCTGGAATATATTTTAGAAAATATATTGAAACATTGTTTCCTTTAAAGGCATACAGGGAAAAAAAATTATTGAGTTTTATGCTTAAAGAAATGAATATGGAGAGTTTAAAATATGCGATATCTATATATTTGTCATATATTTTATTTATGATTATCGTTTGTGTATTTGTTGTTCCAACAGAACCAGTACATTCATTTAAATACTTTTTGACTGATATATTTGGAAGAAATTTTTTTTATAAGAATGTATTATTTTATTATTTTACAGAAGGAACAATTAGATTTTTTATAGTTCCGTATATATATTCATTTCTAGGAATAACATTTTCTTTTTTATTCAATAAAAAGAGAGATCTTATATTGGAACCATTGATCTTATATTATGGAATCAGTTTTATTGCTCAATTTTTGATAGGAATAAATATTAATTTTGTGTATATTGATCCAATAATAATAATGGCAAATCAAGCATTAGAAGGATATAGTAGTATACTATTAATTATTTCAACAATAGCAATATATATAATTTGCATAATTATTGTATTTGCAAAAAACAAAAAAATTGAAATAGGTGTTATATGAATGATTTTTTGAAAAAAAAATATCAGTGCCTAATATTTATACTCTGTTTTTTAGTACTTGTTTATTTTACTTACAGAAGAAATCTAAGTTATATAAATGAGATGAATACAGATAAACTATATTGTGGTGTTGCAGCTGTTAGAGTATTATTTATGGACAAACAATATGCGAGATCATTCGGGTTTGTATATCCTAATATGATTTCTTTTATAGCATATTTTTTGACTATTATTTTGATTTTATGGATGATAGAGGAAAATAAGAATTTCAAATATGATGAATACACATTTATAAAATATAGGTTATCAAAAATAGGTTTTATTAATAAGATGGTAATTGATTCTATAAAAAAGGTAGTAAAGACATACATATGTTTTCTAATCGTTTTGTGTATTTGTTCTTTAGTTGGAAATTTTAATATAAACGATTTTTTAATAACGATAATGTATTATTTTAGATTATCCCTATTCATTTTACTTATATATTCTATAAGACAATCAGCACTGATTTTTAATAAAAATGAAAAATTTGCTATCTATCAATATTTTATCTTATTAATTTTATTAATTTTGGATATGTATTTGGATTTAGAACTAGTAGTTATGAGCTCGGATATAATTTATGAATTAAAGTATATAGTAATATTAATGATTATATATTTATCTATATATTTATTAATTAAAAAGTTATATGTGAGAAGAAAGGAATATTTATGATTACGTTAGAAAATGTATCAAAGTCATATAATGATATTAATATATTTGAACACATTCAATTGGAATTTCCTGAGAATAAAAAATGTTTTATTGAAGGAATAAATGGTTCAGGAAAGAGTGTATTGTTGAAATTAATATGTGGTTTTTCTATTCCAGATGAAGGGAAAATCAAAGTAAATGATTATGAAATAGGCAAAGACTTTGATTTTATACAAAACGCGGGAATCTGTATAAATTCTCCAGAATTTTTTGAAAATTTATCAGGAATGGATAATTTATTAGAGATAGCAAAGATAAAAAAGATTGTAACAGAAGATAAAATACATCAATTTTGTAAATTGTTTGAATTAGATGAAGACATAGAAAAAAAATATAAATATTATTCTTTGGGAATGAGGCAAAAGCTTAGAATTATTCAGGCAATAATGGAAGAACCAAAAATTTTAATATTAGATGAGCCTTTTGATGCGTTAGATAAAAAATCTAATGAGACATTAAAAGTATACTTAGATGATTTTATAAAAAAAACAGGTCATTTTTTAATATATACAAGCCATACTAAAGAATATAAAGATTTTGCAGATATAATTTATTCAATTGATGGACGAACTATAAAAAGGGTTACTTAACCCTTTTTATTTTTTATAAATATCCCTTCTATGACCGATTTCAAAAATGCTGATAGTTATTATCTCTTCTTCAATTGATGCAAATAATCTATAATCTCCTACCCTGTATCTCCAAATCCCTTTTAGATTCCCTTTCAAAGCTTTTCCATGCAGTCTTGGATCAGGTGTATTGACTAGATTTTTGATAACCCAGTTTTTTATAACACGAACAGTTTGCTTATCTAATTTTTTTAACTGTTTAACTGCAGATTCAGTAAATTCTACTTTATACATTTAGACACCAAGCATTTTCCAAACTTCAGTATGATCATATGTCTTTTCTTGTTTAGCTTTTTCAAACGCATATAAGATACGATCTTCATCAAGGTCAAGGTCATTCTCTATTTTATCCAGAACAGCATCACGAATAAACTGACTCATATTTAACTGGTTAATAGAAACATAGTCATGAATTAATTTAGATTCATCGTCATTAACTCTTAAAGAAATTGTAGTCATAATAAGTCCTCCTCTATGTATTACTTGTAATACAATTATATAATTGAAGTTCTTTTTTGTCAAAGATCTAGAGACAAGAAAATTTATATTTTTTTACTAAAAAAACATGTGCTAAAATAAGAATATAAGGCCTCGCCGACTGAGAGCGCAAACTCAACCTTAAGGCTATCGCCGTAAGGGTTTGCGGTCTTGCAGACGGCTAGAAAGGAGTGAAATTTATGGCAACAGTTTATGGTAGAATAGCCAAAATTTCAAATGTAGTTGGTCGTTCTGATTATTTGAATGATGAGAAGCGACAAGAAAAAATCGTATTGCAAAAAATAGAAATGCAATACTCATGGCAGGAACATTCTTTTTTTGAAAAGGAACATCAAAAATCGAATGTTGCCAATAATGAGGCACTTGAAGTGCATATTGCTTTACCGAATGAACTTGCCGAAGATAAACGAAGATTAGAGCAAGTCTGTGATGACTTGGCTCATGAGATAGTTGGCAAAAATAAGGACTATGAATATGCAGTTCATTGGAATCACAATCGCACGAATCTTCATGTCCATATTCTTTTTAGTGAGCGTGAAAACCAAATAGATCTCGAGCCTAAAGTCTATAAGAAAGACATTTGGCATGACAAAGATACGCATAAATTAGCGAAAGCAAATAGTGAAAATGCTGTATTGGTTCATAAAAAGGGCGAAGTCCAACGAGATAAAGAGGGTAACATCAAATACCAAACGGACATATTCAAAGTAAAGGATAAGAAATTTACTGAACGTTGGTGGTTACATCACAAAAACAAGATAGTCAAAGACACTTTAAATAAGTACGGTTACAAATTAGATTTACACGATGGTATAAAAAATAACCCCTATCTATCACAGAAGAAGTTATACAAAGGAGCAAGTAAAGATTATTTAGATAATGCAAAAGCGTGGAATACAGAAGTTAAACGATATAACGAAAATGTAAAACAACATATCGAATTAGAACCGATACAATTAAAAAATTACATTTCTATTAAACAAGAAGTCCTGGAAAATGTAAAAGAGGCAAATGCTGAAGAAAAGAAAATAACGCCAAAAGCAATTGAGTTAGTGCATGAAATGGCAGACTGGGTCATGGACACCCTCCGAAATCTTAAAGTATATATCAAACGCAAAAGCAGAGAATATGAGGCTGCAAAGGCCTGGAATGGAATAAAAGATAAATTCAATGACATGTTTAAAGAAAATAAAAGACTTGATAATGAAATTAACAGTCTGAGCAATCAGATTGAAGATCTAAATCATATTGATCATGAATTTACAGAAGTGATAGACAGCAAGTTAAGTCTGATACATGACATAGAAGAACAAGATATGCGCCAAAAAGAGATGTTAAGTCAGCTAAAGGTATTAGAACCGGAAGCATATAAAGACCTCACACAGGAGGAATATCGAAAGGAGATCAAAGGATTGAGTTTTGAAGAACGTATAGATAAAGCTACATCTCTGATTGAAGAACATCAAAGAATGATAGAAAGGAGCAGAGGATATGAGATCGATATCTAAAAAAAGCAATCTGGATAGGTTGAAGCAGCAGGTACAACAAACAAGCAATCAGCAGTACCAGATACAGATGCAGAAGGATGAATTAGAACAAACAGTTGCTTGTAAAAAACAAGAATTAGATTCTAATCAAGATGCAATGAGACAACTGATTCGTTCTGTATTCGCACAAAATGAAGTGGCTGCAGCAAAAGAGAAGGAACAATTGAATGACAGATTAGATAGGTTTGCCCATAACCAGCAGGTAATGAATCAGCAAATCATTGAATTAAACGACAATATCACGGATACAACCTCATTAAATGCGCTGTACGAGGCAAAAAGAAAAGAGCTTGATTTAAACTACAGAAACCAGGAAACTGTTCTTAAGGAACAAATAAAACACCTTTCAGAGCACATAGAATATAAAGAAAACAAATTAAACACTATAAATAAATCAATTGAATCCAAACAGGAAGAGCTTGATAGAATCAGTGCAGATTTGAAAAAGAAAGAATTCTGGATCAACTTTAAAAATGTATGGATCAATAAGTGGATAGCATTTGTTTCGGCCGGGTTTTTACTTGTATTTATTGGAGGCTTTTTAGGATGGCCAACATATAAAGTGATGAACAGTGTTTTTAAAATTATTAGGAGCGTTTTTTAATTATGATATAATCTTTCTGTTGTCTGGGCTCACCAACGCGAAGGAGGTGAGAACGTGGTACAACAATTTTGTGATTTTTTAGTTTCTGTTATAGCAGGTGTGGCCGCCAACTACATCTACAATTGGCTCAACAGAAATGACCGGACAACAGAGCATAAAAGAGTGGACTGACTACCCACTCTCTTTTTTTGCAAAAAAAAGAAAACTGAGTGACTAGGTCAGTTTTCCTTAACGTGGCACAATTTTGTGATTTTTGCCTACACGAATTATATCATGAACTTTTTAAAAGTAAACGTCTGAAACCTAACAAAAGCTAAGCACAAGGATACGTACATATTGCCTACTTTTTTATTTTATCAGTTCTTTTTCCTTTAAGTCTTTTAAGATAAGACTTGTAATATAGGATGTAACGTTACGTGCCTCAGACTCGGCAGCATCCTTTACTTTTTCTTCCAGGTCTTTTGGAAGATGTAAACTGAAACAGTATTTAGATTTATAATATTTCTTAGTCTGTGTTTTAGTTTCTTCTGGTCTATCAATTCTAATATCTGTCATATTCATTCTCCTAACCAATCGTTATGTTCCAATCCTGATCCACACGTAATACGGTCATATCTAGATAGTCTTTTAATTGTTCTTTTTTAATTTCTTCGTATGGAAGTCCGGAAATACTCGCAATTTCTGATTTAAAAAATACATGATAGTTGCAGTCGGCAACTAATAATAAGTCTTTAAGTTTCATGAGCAACACCTCTTTATATATATTATAATTAAAATATAATTATAATTCAATTATAAATTATTAATTTTACTATTGCACGCTAGAGTAAAATATATTTTTAGTGAAAATAGGGTCAAAAATCTATTGATAATATAACGTGACCTAGAGGTAGATTTTCAGATACCAGATTATGCTATAATTTTTATTGGAGGTATTTGTATGTTTTTAGATACGTCCATGTACTTGTGCTGCCAAATTTACCTATATGAATTTAGATACAATCATTCAACTTTTGTTGATTTACCTGATTGTTGTAGAGATAAAGAAAAAGGACTAATTACATAGTCCTCGGTAGCACAGTACAAAATAAAAAGAGAGGACTGCAATCCTCTCTTTTCTTTTAGTGTTGCCACCAAATTTACCTACTTGAATTATATCATGAACTTTTCAAAAGTAAACATCCGAGACTTAGCAGAAGCTAAGTACGAGGACACGTACTTATTAATAACAACAAGATTTTCATGTTTTACTCTAGCACTGTACAGAGGAACATTTACGCCATTTTGCTAGAGTAAAAATCAGCTTGAATACGGAGCTAAATGCGTGTTATATTTTTTGTGTAAAAAGGTAAAATAACTATATTGATAATATAACGTGACCTAGGAGGTGGTCTTTTTATGGGTTATCATATTTTAGATTATGATATTGAGTTAGTGTCTGAATTCGGATTATGCTATAAGAATAAATTACCTAAAGAATTGCAAATAAGATTATTTACAAGAAAGCAATGGTTAGAGAAAGGATTTGTTTTAAAAGAGGGTGCTAGAGAATATCCAATGCATTCTCAGAAGAATTATAGAAATAGAGTTATTTATTATTTAGACACAGATGTGGTGAAAATGGATGGTAATGATATTCCTAAGAATTGTTTGACTTGTAACTATAGAAGTGAACAAAGTTTTTGTGTAATTGCAGGTGATTATGTAGGTGAAATAAATAGATGTTCTGAGTGGGAGAGTAAGTATGCTAAATGATGTTATTGAAAGTTATGGTGGAGAGAAGATGGATCCACTGGATGTATATAAAGATATTTTTAGAATTGGAGAAGGATTCAT